>ERZ794962.96-NODE-96-length-14115-cov-4.867923_pt1 | contig 14115 bp, 10 predicted proteins | sample MGYA00375739_ERZ794962 | MGnify/ENA primary metagenome ERZ794962 (study PRJEB30138, sample SAMN05968710) | food fermentation metagenome | isolation source: fermented_meat | host: spontaneous_fermented_meat_time_7_first_replicate;spontan... | place: Italy | collected...
GCTTTAAGTTGACCACATTGTTTACGAACTTGTCTGGTTTTTGGAATATTTTTGGTAGTATGTTTCCACCAAAATTGTCTTATTTTATGCAAGTTTGGCAGCCATTATTGATGACAATCCAAATGTCGTTCTTTGGCTCGTTTTTTGGAGCGCTACTAGCGCTACCATTTGCTGTTTTGGCAGCTCATAATATAACAAATAATAAAATAGTTAACTTGCTGATACGTTTTATTTTAACTGTAGTAAGGACGATACCTACACTGGTTTCTGCTTTAATTGCCACATATATTTTTGGGCTGGGCACGTTTGCGGGTACGGTTGCTATATTCTTATTTAGTTTTTCATTCGTTGGGAAACAGTTATTTGAGTACATTGAGACTGTTGATATGGGGGCTTATGAAGCTTTGACAGCGACAGGCGCTAATGCACCACGTGCATTTGTTACAACTATTTTTCCTCAAATTTTGCCTATATACTTATCAACAGCTTTATTTGCTTTTGAAGGGAACGTCCGATATGCAGCTATTTTGGGTTATGTTGGTGCCGGTGGTATTGGTATGATTTTGAATGAAAAGATTGGTTGGCGTGAGTTTAACAGTGTTGGTATGATTCTGTTATCAATATTTGTAGCGGTAGTCATCATTGAAACTGTTAGTCAAAGACTACGTAAGCATTTAAGTTAAGGAGAGCACAGTATGAATAATAATTTAGAAAATGTTCTCAAAAAAGAACCGCGTCGAGCGTTACAATATAGTCTGATTGCTATCGTTTTGGTTATTTTGTTGGCTGTCTCATCCCCAGCATTACATGGTGCCCATGTGACTACTAAGGGTATTGAAATCGGATGGAATATTTTAATGGGTATCTTAATGCCCGACACAAGCTTACTATTTGGTTTAAATGATAGCAGTGTTGCGTATTTGATTTTACAGACTATTGCAATTGCTTTCTTAGGTACGCTAGTTGGTGCAGTTATTGCCGTGCCATTATCATTTATTTCGGCAACGAATATTGTGCCGCGTCCAGTAGTGATTGTGACACGTTTTATTATTATGGCTATCCGTACAGTGCCATCATTGGTTTATGGATTAATGTTTATTCGTGTTACTGGTCCTGGACCATTTGCCGGTGTTATGACATTAGCCATTGTTTCTATTGGTATGATTTCAAAGTTATTTATTGAAACAATTGAAGATTTAGATTCAGGTATCTTAGAATCTCTTGATGCCTGTGGGTCAACGTTTTTTCAAAAAATCCGTTATGGTGTTTTACCGCAGTTGAGTTCTGACTTTATCTCCATTCTTGTCTACCGTTTTGATATGAATTTGCGTGAAGCAACAATTTTGGGATTAGTTGGTGCCGGTGGTATCGGTGCACCAATGATATTTGCAATGGGTGCATATCATTGGCATCAGGTTGGGGCCATTTTGATCGGCCTATTCATTCTAGTATTTGTGGTTGAAATTATATCAAACAAATTACGTCAAAAGATTTTATATGGGTAATAAGAATGAGGGCGACTGGTGTCGCTCTTTTTTAGGAGAAACAATGAAACAATTTAAAATTTACTACACCTCTGATGTGCACGGTTACTTATTTCCAACAGATTATATCCAAAAAGCGCCGCAACCCCAAGGGTTAATTAATGTAGCAGCTAACTTTGATAAGAATGGTAATACAATTATTATCGATGGTGGTGATATGTACCAAGGATCACCGCTATTACAGTATTTACAAACACACGAAGATACTGATGCTGTAACGACGGCTATGAATTTAGCTGGCTATGATTATGTCACGCTGGGTAATCACGATTTTAATTTTGGCTATGATCAATTAGTGAAACATCTTGATAAATTAGAGGCAACAGTTGTTGCTGAAAATGTGACAGATAAATCAGGACATACACTTTATCCAGCGCAAATAAAAACACTGGAGAATGGGACTAAAGTTGGAATTATTGGATTAGTGACAGATTATATCAATATTTGGGAGAAACCAGCGCATATATCTGCCATTAATATTGAATCACCATTGGTCAAGGCAGATAAAGTTGTTAAACAATTACGTGATGAATCTGATGTTGTGATTGGTGTGTATCACGGTGGTTATGAACGAGATATATCTACTGGTAAAGTCGTTAGTAAGACAACTGAAAATATTGCTTGGCAGCTTACTGAACTGCTTGACCTTGATATTCTGTTGACAGGACATCAGCATGGTAATGTGCCGCCAACGGTTATTAACGGGGTGCTCACATTACAGATGCCAAATCAAGCCAAGTTGTTTGCCGAAATCAATGGTGTTGAAAATAAAGGGTCATGGCAATTCAAAGCAGAAACGAAATCAGCAGGTACAAAGAGTTGTGAGACTATCCTCTCAGCTTTGCAGCCTGTGCAAGATAAGGTCGAGAATTGGTTAGATCAACCAATCGCACAGCTTGATGCTAGCATTGCTGTTCAACCCCCTATAGAACTTGCTAAGCGCGGGAATGAGATATTACAATGGATTGCATCGGTACAATTAGCTGTGTCCGATGCAGATATCACGTTAGTTAGTTTGAATAATAATCCGTCCAGTTTGCCACAGAAATTGACTTTACGTCATATTTTACAAAACTATCCTTTTGACAATACACTGGTCACTAAGCGTGTTAGTGGTAAAGCACTAAGAGCCAGTTTAGAGCATGTTGCGAGTTATTTTGTCATCTCAGATGCTCAATTAACAGTGGATCCTGATTGGTTAATACCGAAAGTTGAGCATTATAATTATGATTTGGCTTTTGGTATTGATTATGGTTTTAATGTGACTCATCCGGTGGGAAGTCGGGTCGTTAAGTTACAATATCAAGGCCAAGATGTGCAAGATACGGACTATTTTACGATTGCTATGAACAATTATCGTGCTGTTGGCGGTGGTAATTATCATGAATATGCAACTGCAGAGACTGTTTTTTCTGGTGATCAACCTATTCAAGAAATGTTAGTAGACTATTTTAAGACACATATACAGTTACCGAACAAACCAAAATTACAATTTTTTGTTGAATATTAAACAAATTAGTTCATAATGTTTAATAAATAATAGTATGTAATAGAACTGACATCATCTCGATGTTTCGCTATTATATTTTAGGATTACTATTATAGGCATAGCTTAAACAGCTTAAAGAACAAAACTTAAATTACACAGAGGTAGGTATATATGCTTAATTTTAAACAGTCTTTGACAATCGCTGCTGGTGTTGCTGGTGCTTTCGCATTTGGTGCAACTAATGTTAGTGCAGACACTACAAACGCAGTGAACGCGTCAACAGACTACGTCGTTCAATCAGGTGACACATTAAATAAGTTGTCTTCAAAGTTCAATGTTACTGTTGACTCAATTGTTAACAACAACAACATTACTGATGCTAACTTAATTGTGGTTGGACAACATTTGAGCTTTGCTGAAAAGGCAAAGACAGTTGAAACAAACAATCAACCTGCAGTAGCACCTGCAGCTCCAGTACAAGCACCTGTTCAACAACAACAGGCAGCAGCTCCAGTACAACAAGCCCCTGTAGCAGTTGCTAAGACACAAACAACAACGACTTCAACTGGTTCAGAATCATCTGCGTTATCTTCTTTGATCGCTCGTGAATCAAGTGGTAATGTTAACGCTACTAACGGTCAATATTACGGTATTGGCCAATTATCACCTCAAGCACGCGCACAATATGGTGGTAATTCAACAGATTATAATGACCAATTGAATGCCATGAAGTCATACATTTCTGCACGCTACGGTTCTGCTGAAAATGCATGGGCACATTCACAAAGTAACGGTTGGTATTAATCTCAAGTTTTTCTAGATAATAGATTAATACAGATAAAAAAGTTCACCTTTGGGTGAGCTTTTTTTGTATAATGTGAGTATGCAAATTAATTTCGATTTTTTAGACAATTATACTTTCAAAAATAAAGCGATAACATTGCGTAATCATGTTGTGATGGCACCGATAACGTTACGATCATCATTCGAAGACGGTAATGTGACAATGGATGAGTTGCGTTTTTATCAGTTGCGCGCACAAGGTCCAGCTATGATTATTACTGAAGCAGCGCATGTCAACGAAATCGGACGTGGTTGGGAAGGTGGTGTCTCAGTTGCCGATGATGATAAAATAACTGGACTACGCCAACTTGCTAGCGCGATTAAATCTGGTGGGGCTAAAGCAGTATTGCAGATTTTTGCAGCAGGTCGACAGACGACCAGTACAATTTTGCGTGGTCATGCTCCGATTTCTGCTAGCGAACAGGCGTATCCGCATGGTACACACGAGACACCACGAGCATTAACACATGAGGAAATCACACAAACCATTGAGGATTTTGCACAAGCCACCAAGAGAGCCATATTAGCAGGATTTGATGGCGTCGAAATACATGGGGCTAATTTATATTTACTTCAGCAATTTTTTTCGCCTGACAGTAATCGGCGTGAAGATATTTGGGGCGGCACATTAGAAAAGCGGAGTCGCTTTGGGTTGGCAGTTACAGCAAAAGTTGCCCAAACCATCAATAAATATGCTGATCGCCCGTTTTTGTTAGGTTATCGACAATCACCGGAAGAAAGTACGGTACCAGGTATTTCACTGGCGGACTCACTTTATTTTGCCAAAAAGCTAGCTGAGCTACCGGTTGACTATCTTCACTTATCTTTAAAAGATGCTTTCCAAAAACCCTTTAATGATAAAACGGATACCAAGCGAGTTATTGACTATTATCTTGAGCAATTACCACCTGATTTACCATTGATGGTAGCAGGTTTGCTCAAACAACCTGAACAAGTTGAATCTTTAATGGATACAGGGGTAACTTTTGGCGCCTTGGGACGTGAACTCATTACAGAACCTGATTGGGTACAAAAGGTGATGCTGCAAGATGTTGCGTCAATTCGTTATGCAGTATCCCCAGCTGATTTTAATTTGTTAGCAGTGCCTAAGCCCTTAGAAAATTGGTTACTGACCCGTTTTCGGAATGGCTTCCCGATAACAACCGATATCGAGTTTGATCCTAAAAAGCCGTGGCAGTATTATAAACATGCAGTTAACGAGCCAGCAAAACCAATTGATCCAACTAAATTAATGACACTAAAACCTAAAAATAAAAATAATTAAAAAATAGTTGACGAGTTTATAATTTCTTGCTATACTAATATAGTTGTCTGATAGAGATATCGGGCATCACTGACCATGGCTCGTTGGTCAAGTGGCTAAGACGCTGCCCTTTCACGGCGGAATCGAGAGTTCGATTCTCTCACGAGCTATATCAAGTCGCAACTTCGGTTGCGGCTTTTTATATGCATTTATGTAATGGCTAGTATGTATCTTTTGTATTCTTTCAATATAAGGCGTACAATTAAAGCACTGAATTTGAAGAGAGCGAGAGACATTTTGGATAATCAAACTAAAATTGAAGAAACACAGTATCTTGAAAAAACCCTCACTGAGATGAAAACATCTTTAAAATCGACTGAAACAGAAATCAAGCGTACTAATAAGAATATTAATACAGTATCTCAAAGTTGGGGAGAAGTTCGTCTTAAAACTGATACCTATTCTGGTATTGTTGAAACAGCGGCTTCTATTCGTCAACAACAACAAATGCTGTCTGAACGAGAAAACTCAAAAACACGAGCAGAACAACGTTTTGCAACTTTGACGAAACAAATTGATAAGCCATATTTTGCTCGAATTGATTTCAATGAATCAGTGAGTGACAGTGGTGAAGCTGAAACAATTTACATCGGGTTGGGTTCATTTAGTGACGATAAAAATAAGTTTTTAGTTTATGATTGGCGTGCACCGGTGGCATCTATCTACTATGATGGTGGTATTGGGCAGGTTACTTATTTAACACCAGACGGTACTCAGCAAGCTAATGTGATGCTTAAGCGTCAGTTCCAAATTGAAGATGGTGTCATCGTGACGTTGTTCGATACGGAAGAAGCCATTGGGGATGCCATGTTGATGAACGCCTTATCTGGGGAATCATCAACAAAAATGAAGTCCATTGTGACTACCATCCAAAAAGAGCAAAATAAAATTATTCGTAATACAAGAGCAGATTTGTTATTTGTACAGGGAGCTGCTGGTTCTGGTAAAACTGCGGCTGTTTTACAGCGTATTGCTTATTTACTCTATCGTTATCGTGGTAAATTGACGTCAGGACAGGTTGTGCTATTTAGCCCGAACCAACTATTTAACGACTATATTGATAATGTTTTGCCAGAACTTGGTGAACAAAATATGGTGCAAATGACGTTTTATCAATATGCTTCTAGACGGTTACCTAAAATTAATGTGGAAACACTGCAGGAACGTTTTGAAAATGATATGACTGACGATAAAATCAGTTTAGTTAAGGGTAGTTTGGCTATGTTTCATGCTTTATCTACGTACGCTGATCACCTCAATAGATCAGACATGAGAATACGGCATTTGATGTTTCGTGGTGAACCATTAGTTAACAAGGAACGGATTACTGAAATTTACTATCAGTACAATGAAAATTATAAGTTAGGGCAACGATTAGAGGCAACTAGAGAGACATTACTACGTAGTTTGAATGCCCATATTAACTCAGAGATGCGTAAAGAATGGGTTGAACTAGCCATTGAGAATCTGTCTAAGCAAGAATACGATGAGCTGGTTGGTGCCGGAAAAGTACGTATTGGGGATGATCAAGAACAAGATGCAGCATCACGCACGCGACAAACGCAATTAGGTAGTGGACCTAAAGAACGTGAATTTGCTAGTGAAAAGTCTGAACGGCATTTCTTAGCTAAGCAAATTGTGACACAATCTCTCAGACCATTAGCGCGACAAATTCGTCGGGGCAGTTTTTTAAATATCAATGCACAGTTTGTTGATTTTTTACGCCATGTGCATGAATATGTTGATTTGTCACAATTTGGTATTGTTGATAATGACTGGCATAATCATGTAGAGCAGGTCATTGACTCCCTTAAAGCAAAAAGATTATCATTGGCAGATACAACGATGTATTTGTATTTGTATGACTTGATCACTGGCAAACACGGTGAACGTGACATTCGTTTTTGGTTTATTGATGAAATTCAAGACTACACGCCTTTTCAATTAGCGTTTTTAAAGTTTAGCTTCCCGTTAGCTAAATTTACTGTTTTAGGTGATTTAAACCAAGCGATTTTCACGAAAGACAATGCTCAGAATCTACAAACTGATTTTGCGACATTATTTGATACGGACCGTGTTGAACAGGCCAAGTTAACACAAACTTATCGATCAACGCAACAAATTACTGATTTTACCAAATATATTTTACGTGACGGGCAAGATATTACGGCTTTTAATCGTGAAGGCGAAAAGCCGAATATATGTGTCGCTGACTCTCAGCCTAAAATGATGACACAATTACGTCAGCAAATATTACAAAATAAGCAGGACAGCGAATCAACTGCTATTATTACTAAGACATTAGCTGATGCGCAAGAGCTAATGGCAGAGTTGGGTGATAAATCCGTGACGTTAATTCAATCAGAAAATCAGCGATTGGCGCAAGGCGCCATTGTTGTGCCCTCATATTTAGCTAAAGGGTTAGAGTTTGATGCTGTTATCATTTGGCATGCTGATGATACACGGTATGGTGATGATTCTCAACGACGCTTACTTTACACTGTTGCTAGCCGTGCGATGCATCGTCTCACGTTACTATCACAAGGTGAAATGACAACTTTGATTGATGATGTACCTCAACATTTATATGAGGTAAAGTAATGGATAAGCTTATTGCATTAATTAAGCAACGTTACGTGGGTCAGTTCATGACAATAGCTGTTACTGGTTCGGTATCCGTTGGGAAAAGTACATTTGCCGAGACAATATCAAAAGCCTTAGGAATTCAAGTGAAAGTGATTAGTACTGATCATTTTTTAATGTCAAACCAAACATTAATTGCGCAAGACTTATTTGGTCAAAAGGGTTTTCCACAAACCTATGATTTAGAAAGCTTAGAACAGGTTATTAAGGCATTCAAACAAGGGGAAAAGTCGGTTGAAATACCGATTTATACACAAGAGAATTCTGATATTGATCCAAATAATCAACAAATTATTGAACGACCAGATATACTGATTATCGAAGGCGTGGTTGCACTGCGTCTCAAACAAACTGATTTTAAAATTTATCTAGAGGCTGACTTAGAAGATATTAAATGGTGGTATTTATCTCGAACACTAGCAATGACTGCTCAGGCAAAAGATAATAAATCATCATGGCGGTATCAATATACAACTATGCCGATTGGTGAGCTTGCTGATTTAACCATGAAGACATGGGACGAAACGAATCAAGTGAATTTGGATAATTATATTTTGCCAAGTAAACAATATGCAGATGTCGTGGTTTATTTAGACAAGAATCATGACGTCGAAGATATCAAAATAAAAGATTAAAAAAGATTGTCAACAAAGTTGACAATCTTTTTTTTGAGGTGTAGTATATTTAAAAGTAGTTCAATGACATATTTAAATATAGAGGAGAAATCACTCATGAGTGATGAAGTACGCGACACCCATGGTAAGCCAATCAATCGTACAGCGATGATGATGGTATTGCTAATTGGTGTCTTTTCAGTGATGTTAATGCAAACAGCATTAGGCACTGCTTTGCCCACATTAATGAAGGCTTTTAATGTTAATGCGTCAACAGTGCAATGGTTAACGACCATTTTTTTAATGGCTAACGGTATTATGGTACCTGTATCAGCTTTTTTAACAACTCGTATTCCAACTAAAAGATTGTACATGTCAGCTTTAGCACTGTTTACAGTAGGAACACTTGTTGCTTTTTTAACACCTACTAGTGCTTTTTGGCTATTGATGGTAGCACGAGTACTTCAAGCAATGGCAGTTGGAATCTTGATGCCATTAATGCAAGTTGTTTTACTATCAATTTTTGATCCCAGTTCACGTGGTAAAGCCATGGGGTTAGGTGGATTAGTTATTGGTATGGCACCAGCAATTGGACCGACCTTATCTGGATGGATTTTGGAAAAAGATCATACCATTTTAGGTTTTACTTTAGAAAATTCGTGGCGGTCAATTTTTGGTATCGTATTACCCGTCGTAATTGCCGTTATGATTGCTTCGCTGTTCCTTTTCCATGATGTCTTACCAACACAAAAGGTCAGCTTAAATGTCCGTTCATTAATTGAATCCACTCTGGGATTTGGTTCAGTATTGTATGGTTTTGCGATGGTGGCAACAGATGGCTGGGGTAGTGCAAAAGTTATCATACCATTGATCGTTGGATTCGTAGTCTTGATTGAGTTCATGTGGCATCAATTACAAATGGATAAACCATTCTTAGACATGTCAGTGTTTAAGTCAAAGCAATTTACGATTACAACTATTTTGGTATCTCTTGCTATGATGGCTATGATTGGTGTCGAAATGGTATTACCAATTTATATGCAAAATATCCGTGGCTTATCACCATTAAAATCAGGCTTGACGTTGTTACCTGGTGCATTGATGATGGGAATTGTCTCGCCGATTGCCGGTTCTTTCTATGATAAACATGGCGCTAAACGTCTGGCAACAACTGGATTCATTATTTTAATTATTGGTACGGTACCACTGTTCTTCTTGACAGCTGATACGCCAACACTTTATATTACCTCACTTTATACCTTACGTATGTTTGGTATTGCTATGACAATGATGCCTTTAACAGCTTCAGCCATGGGTGCTTTGTCACCGAAGACGGCGGCACAAGGTACAGCTGCAAACAATACAATGCGGCAAGTCGCCTCATCATTGGGGACAGCTGTTTTGGCATCAGTCATGCAATCAGTGACAGAAAATAACATGCCAAAGTCTTCATTAAAAGGTCAAGATCCGTTAGCATTTGGACAAAAAGCCTTGGATGCGACATTAAATGGTTTCCATGCCTCATTTCTCTTAGCTGCTGCTTTTGCAGTAGCGGCACTACTTGTTACCTTTTTCTTGCACAGTGGCAAAGTAGAAACACCAGCAAAGGAGGCATCATAAAATGATTATCATAATAATGGCTGTATTTGCAGTGTTAGCTTTTTTTGCCAACATGATGATCAAACCAAAGGGTTTGCGTTTAACTGTCACAGTGGTAATGTTTGCTGGACTCGTTTTGAGTGTGGTTGGTATAGTAGCTAACATGCATGATCATTACGGTATGACAGAAGAAAAAAAGATAGTTAAAAAAGAAATACATTCAGCTGGCTCTTCAGAACAAGGTTTTGGTTTATTACTGTATCAAGGTGTTGGGACGAATGGTACCGAGAATGTATACATCTATAAAAACACTAAAGATGCTACAAAAAATACTGTCGCTAAGCCAGATTTGCACACGACATCTGATCGTGCAGCGATTAATGGTACTAAAGCATATAAAGTAACAACTACAACGCGTTATGTATATCAGTCTAGCGGTTGGAAATTATTATTTGGTATTGTTGGTAATAATAATCAATTAAAGCACCGTCATGTGGTTTATCAAATACCTAACACTTGGGTGGCATTAACGACAGAGCAAGCACAATCGCTGCAGTCAAAAATGGCGCCAAAGACTGATAAAGAAAAAATGATAGCTGCTGAACAACAAAAACAATTAGCTGCTTTAGCTCAAAAAGATCCAAATAAAGCAGCAATGATGCAAGTACAACAAATTAAAAAAATATACAATATTAATTAATTGGATATGAGTCAAAAGACAAATTCAGAAATGAAAATGTCTTTTTTTGTGCGCTCGCTTTCATGCATTTGAAAATGTTAAAATTAGAATTAAGTAAATAGAAAAGGTGTTCTGATGATTTTTTTTGTTAACAAAGGTATAGGGCATGGCAATAGCGGTGTTGAGCATGCACAATTTTATCGCGCGGCTCGTTTCCGTGAAAAAAATATACCGTTTAAGCTGATTTTTACTGATTTATTACCCAAATTACATCAACATATACAAGAATGGCAATTAGCTGAAAATGAAGTCATTGGGCTCTATGACTATCTGTTGCATGATGATCCGGATACTTATTTGCGCGAGGGAGAAGTGAATATTCACAGTTATCAGCAAGATATTCTTTTAGATGATACACAGACACAACGTATGATGAGGTGTCAAACGACCGGAAACTATCAGGCAACAATTTATAAGCATAAAAAGCATGTACCAGAAAAAGATATTTATGTAGTTGAAGATGATCGTGTCATACTTGAGAATAATAATCATCGTATCAGTTGGCATTATCGAGATACAGCTTCCCGTGGCCGACAAATGACTAATATTCATGTCGATAATTTTCGTGGTGAGTATTATGTTTTTAACACTTTTGAGACTTTAGTTGCCTTTTTCTTTGCTGAAATACAACAGCGTTATCAGAAAAATATTTATGTGATTGATCGTGGCACAGAAAATGAAGTGGCATTGATACAAATGAAGCGCAGTGGTCAGCCAATTGTGCTAATTGATGTCGTTCATGCTGCTCATTTTGTGAGGTTCCAACATGGGCAGCCACTTTGGAATAGTTATTACCAATATATGTTAGATCATGTACACGATTTGGATGTGGTTATTGTTTCTACTCAATTACAGAAGAAAGCCATGTTAACTCATCTTCGACATATTGGTATTAATCATGTAGACAGTGAAATTATTGCCATACCAGTAGGTGGTGTTACAAATATTTCTGCTCCACGTCGGTGGTCAGGTGGGATTGCTCATTTTGTGACTGCTTCGCGGCTACACTCGGAAAAAAATATAAATCATATTATTCAAGCTATTCATCAATTACGTTTAGAAGGATTTAAGTCAACGCTCGACATTTATGGTGTTGGCAGTGAAGAACAATCATTGATAAACTTAGTGAATGAATTACATTTGGATCAGGTGATTCAATTTAAAGGATTAAGTCACCAGCTTACTGATACGTTGGCACAGTATGATGCATTTGTATCAGCGTCTTATTCGGAAGGTTTTGGTTTAACTTATTTAGAAGCAATGGCGGCTGCTTTACCAATAGCAACATATGCTAATCTATATGGCGCACAAGAATTAATTCATAATGGTAAAAATGGTTACTTAGCAAATTTCGACCCCCATCGTGATCAAATAAGTGATAATATTAATCATTTATCAACCGCAATGCGCAAAATTTTTGATCATTATGATGCCTTATCTCTTGGTGCGCATCAGCTGGCCAATAACTATCAGGCAGAAATAATCGCTACGCAGTGGCAGAAAGTAGTGGCAAAATATGACAATTGAAATGATTAATTCGTTGTCAGATACTAATTCTGCTGGGGTGAGATGGCAAATTGAACAAGTACGGTTAGGCTTAAGCAGTGCCTTGTGGTTTGCTACACCGCACGAAGATGCTGTATATTTGGTTAAAAAATTAGGTATTAACCCTAAAAAAGTTTATGACATATACGCGCAAAGTTACTTGTCAGATAGTGATGATACAAAAGGTATTTGGTGGACCAATCTTTTAGTACCAAGTGATGCACAGTTTGTGATTAACACAGATTGGACTAAAAATATCATGCAACAAGGTCGTGAATTGGCTAGTTTACGTTGGTTTTCGGATGCGCAAAGAATAGTACAGGCGGTGATCTGGAAAGATTTAGCCGGCAAAATAGATTATAAAGATATCTATCGGCGAGATGGTAAATTGTTTGCTAAACAGTATTTTAGTTCAGGTGAGTTACTGGTATCTGATTTTTATTTTGGGCAACAAGCGGTTCAAGTACAAGATTTTTATTTTAATAAAAAGCGAAATCTTGTTTATGCTGGTGGAGAAAGTTTTAGCACAGCAGAGGCTTATTTGAAAGCGGGTCTTCGTCTATCATCAGCAACGCCTATCAATATCACACAATTAGATCGTGAAGTGGATTTGGTGCCGCCGCACACAACGCTAACTCTGATAGCCGGTGTATTAGACGATCAAGGACAAATTGCCAAAAAATTAGTTGATATTTTACAAGATGACACACATGCGATTGATTACGTTCAAGTGACCCAAACGGACTTTGAATTTTTACAACGAAATCAGTTACCAACAAAAAAATTGCATATAAAAACATTTTGAACAGTATTTCACATATCACAACACAAAAACGACTTTTTGTTCTATAATAGATGATGTAATAATAAAATTTTGGAGGCTATCATGGCTAAATTGACTGTTTCAGATTTGGAACTTTCAGGTAAGAAAGTATTGATGCGCGTTGATTTCAACGTGCCTATCAAAGCAGGTGTTATCGGAAACGATAACCGTATCGTGGCAGCTTTGCCAACGATTAAGTACGTGCTTGAAAACAATGGACGTGCAATCTTGTTCTCACACTTGGGTCGTATCAAGTCTGAAGACGATAAGAAAGAACTCTCATTGGCACCAGTTGCCACACGCTTGGGTGAATTGTTAGGTAAGGACGTTAAGTTTGTACCAGAAACTCGTGGTGCAGAACTTGAATCAGCTATTTCAGCTTTGCAAGATGGTGAAGTTTTGATGGTCGAAAACACACGTTTTGAAGACGTTGTTAACGGCGAAGAAGTTAAAAATGAATCAAAGAATAATCCAGAACTTGGTAAGTATTGGGCATCATTAGGTGACGACCTATTTATCAATGATGCATTTGGTACAGCTCACCGTGCCCACGCTTCAAACGTTGGTATTTCTGCAAACGTATCACAAGCAGCTGCTGGTTTCTTGATGGAAAAAGAAATTAAGTTCTTGGGCGAAGCTGTTGCTAACCCAGTACGTCCCTTTGTAGCTATCATTGGTGGCGCCAAGGTTTCTGACAAGATTGAAATTGTTAAATCATTGTTAGGTAAAGCTGACAAAGTGATTGTTGGTGGCGGTATGGCTTATACATTTGATGCAGCTAAGGGTTATAAGATTGGTAATTCATTGTTTGAAGCTGATAAGGTTGAATTGGCTAAGCAATTGATGGCTGAAGCTGGCGACAAGTTGGTTTTGCCAACTGATTCAATCGCTGCAGATGCTTTCTCAAATGATGCCAAGACTGAAGTTGTTGATGCAACCACAGGTATTCCTG
>ERZ794962.97-NODE-97-length-14060-cov-11.092324_pt1 | contig 14060 bp, 18 predicted proteins | sample MGYA00375739_ERZ794962 | MGnify/ENA primary metagenome ERZ794962 (study PRJEB30138, sample SAMN05968710) | food fermentation metagenome | isolation source: fermented_meat | host: spontaneous_fermented_meat_time_7_first_replicate;spontan... | place: Italy | collected...
CAACGATCTTAACCAAACGGAAGTGCTTAGTTGCAGACAAAGGACGTGTTTCCATGATTTGAACAATATCGTTATCCTTAGCGCTATTGTTTTCATCATGGGCTTTAAACTTCTTTGTGTACTTAACACGCTTACCATAAACAGGATGAGTCACATAAGTATCAACAGCAACAGTAATTGTTTTGTCCATCTTATCTGATACAACACGGCCTTGGTAAACCTTACGAGCATTACGTTCTTCACTCATTTTTCAGCTTCTTCCTTTCGTCTTATTTATTGGCATTTGCCAATTCTTGTGCACGGATAATTGTCTTAACTCGTGCAATGTCCTTACGAACTTGTGCAATACGTGCCGTGTTTTCAAGTTGACCAGTAGCCAATTGAAAACGTAGGTTGAATAATTCTTCCTTGAATTCGGCTTCGTGCTTTTGCAAATCCGCAAGTGACAATTCTTTTAACTCACTTGCTTTAGCCATTATTCAGCCTCCCGAGCAATAATCTTTGTACGTACAGGCAACTTGTGTTGTGCTAAACGTAATGCTTCACGCGCAGTTGCTTCAGGAACACCTGCGACTTCAAACATTACCTTACCACGTTTAACTGGTTCAACCCAACCTTCAGGTGCACCTTTTCCGTTACCCATTCGAACACCGACACCTTTAGATGTATATGACTTGTGAGGGAAGATTTTAATCCAAACCTTACCACCACGTTTCATATAACGTGTCATTGCAGTACGGGCAGCTTCAATTTGACGGTTAGTAATCCAACTTGAAGTTGTTGCTTGCAAGCCATATTCACCGAATGATACCGTCTTGCCACCTTTTGCTTCGCCACGCATGTGACCACGGTGTACACGACGGAATTTAACACGCTTTGGTACTAACATGTTTGCTTCCCTCCTTACTTACTGTTCTTTTTTTGTGGTAAAATGTCACCACGATAAATCCAAGTTTTGATACCCAAGTTACCGTAAGCAGTCATTGCTTCGTCCCATGAATAATCAATATCTGCGCGTAAAGTATGCAAAGGCACGGTTCCTTCAGTATATTGTTCAATACGAGCAATATCTGCGCCGTTCAAACGACCAGAAACCATTACTTTGATACCCTTAGCACCTGAACGTGTTGTGCGTTGAATAGCACCACGCATTGCGCGACGGAAAGCAACACGGCGTTCCAAATCACCAGCAATTTGTTGTCCAACTAAATGAGCAGACAAATCAGGTTTCTTGATTTCAACAATATTGATAAAGACACGTTTTGAACGTCCCTTTTCATCAACATCAGTCAATTTGGCAAGTTGTGTACGAAGCTTTTCAACCTCGGAACCACCTTTACCAATAACCATGCCCGGCTTAGCTGTGTGAACAGAAACGTCAACACGAGATTTTGTGCTACGTTCAATTTCGATGCGATCAACTGCGGCGTCCGCTAAATTCTTTTCGATATACTTACGAATACGTAAGTCTTCGTGAAGTTGGTTAGCATAATCAGCCTTGTCAGCAAACCACTTTGCATCCCAGTCGCGAATAACGCCAACACGGAATCCAGTAGGGTTAATCTTTTGACCCATTACTTTGCCTCCTTCTCAGCAACCACAATTGTAATGTGGCTTGTACGCTTATTGATAGGTGAAGCAGAACCCTTGGCACGAGGACGGAAACGCTTAAGCGTAGGTCCTTCGTTAGCAAAGGCTTCCTTCACAATAAGATCTTCTCGGTCTAATGAGAAGTTATTTTCAGCATTAGCAACTGCTGAGTTCAAAACCTTGTAAATATCTTCAGTAGAAGTGTTAGGTAGGAACTTCAAAATTGCGTATGCTTCGTTAACGCTCTTACGACGAATTGTGTCAAGAACCAAGCGTGCCTTACGAGGGGCAACGCGAACGATCTTGGCTGTCGCACGAGCTGAAGTAACTTGTTCAGCCATTTTTCAATTTCCTCCTTTATTTTTTACCAGTCTTTTTATCATCAGCCTTGTGACCTTTGAATGTACGAGTTGGAACAAATTCGCCCAACTTGTGCCCAACCATGTCTTCTTGGACATAAACTGGGACATGCTTGCGACCATCATAAACGGCAATTGTGAAACCGATAAAGCTTGGGAAGATTGTTGAACGACGTGACCAAGTCTTGATTACAGATTTCTTTTCAGAATCAACTTGCGCCTCAATCTTCTTAAGCAAGTGTGGGTCCGCAAATGGTCCCTTTTTTAAACTACGAGCCATTAGTTATCTCCTTTCCCTTACTTACTCTTACGACCGCGAACGATAAGCTTTGTTGACGCCTTCTTATTATCGCGAGTCTTCTTACCAGCGGTCTTCTTACCCCATGGTGACATAGGACTTGGACGACCAACTGGTGCTTTACCTTCACCACCACCATGCGGATGATCGTTAGGGTTCATTACTGATCCACGAACATGTGGACGCTTTCCACGCCAACGGTTACGTCCAGCTTTACCCCAGTTAATCAATGAATGTTCAGCATTACCGACTTCACCAATTGTTGCACGGTTAGTCGCTAGGACCAAACGAACTTCACCTGATGTAAGACGTACAATGACATATTTTCCATCTTTACCTAAGATTTGTGCTGACGTTCCAGCTGAGCGAGCCAATTGACCACCTTTACCAGGCTTTAATTCAATATTATGAATCAAAGTACCTTCAGGAATGATACCTAATGGCAAGGCATTGCCGATCTTAATGTCGGCATCAGGACCAGATTGTACTTTATCGTTAACCTTAAGTCCTTTTGGCGCCAAGATATATGACTTAATACCATCTTCATACACAACCAAAGCAATATTGGCAGTACGATTTGGATCATATTCGATAGCTTTAACAGTAGCTGTCTTGTTATCTTTAATACGCTTGAAATCTACCACACGGTAGGCTTGCTTGTGCCCACCAGCATGGTGACGCACTGTCATACGACCAGAATTATTACGAGCTCCAGTCTTTGACTTTTTTGCCAACAAACTCTTTTCGGGCGTTGATTTTGTAACTTCAGAAAAATCTGAAGTCGTCATATTACGACGTCCGTTAGAGGTTGGCTTATACTTCTTGATAGCCAATGTCTTATCCTCCTATTTAGAATTAACCTTCGTTAAAAATTTGAATATCTTTTGAATTTTTTGACAACGTTACCGTTGCCTTTTTCAACTTACGTGTGTAACCAACATAACGGCCCTGACGCTTTTTCTTACCACGGACATTTGCTGTGTTCAAGCCAGAAACTTGAACGTCAAAAATTTCTTCAATAGCCTTCTTGATTTGAGGCTTTGTAGCGCGGACATCAACTTCGAAGACATAGCGCTTACGTTCAGTTTGCGCCATTGATGCTTCAGTGATGATAGGGCGACGGATAATATCGCGTGCATCCATTAGGCAAGACCTCCTTGGATTTCTTCGATTGATGATTGAACAATCACCAGCTTATCTGCATTAACAACATCAAGTACGTTAATACCCTTTGTTGTCATAACTTGAACATTAGCCAAATTACGTGCTGACAAGATTGCATTTTCGTTATCTTCATCAACAACTACTAATGTTTTTGTGCTAGCTGACAAGTTTGTCAAAACTTTTTTAAAGTCTTGTGTCTTAGGTGCCTCAAATGACAAAGCATCGACAACAACTAACTTTCCATCAGAAACCTTTTGTGACAAAACTGACTTCAAAGCCAATTGGTATGCTTTACGGTTAATGCGGTATGCATATGAGCGAGGTGTAGGTCCGAAGACAATACCACCGCCACGGAATTGCGGTTCGCGAATTGAACCGGCACGTGCACGACCAGTACCCTTTTGTTTCCAAGGCTTACGTCCACCACCAGAAACCGCTGAACGATTTTTAACAGAATGTGTACCTTGACGCATTGATGCACGTTGCATCAAAACGGCGTCTGTAATAACGGCGTTATTAGGTTCGATAGCAAAAACTGTATCGTTTAATTCGATTTCAGTGGCTTGACTACCATCTTGCTTTAATACAGCAACTTTAGTCATGATTGATTGTTCTCCTTTCTATATAAATTATATTAAGCTTCTTCAGTTGCAACAGCAGATGCAGAGGCACCAGCCATCTTAACTTCAGGATGCTTTGCATTAACTTTAACAGTTGACTTAACTGTCAAAAGTGACTTGTTTGCACCAGGGACGTTACCCTTCAACAACAACAAGTTATTTTCAACGTCAACATGAACGATAGCAACATTTTGCATTGTGCGCTTGTTGTTACCCATGCGTCCAGGTAATAGCTTACCCTTAAATACACGGTTGATAACAGCACCCATTGAACCTGGGCGACGGTGGTAACGAGAACCGTGAGCCATAGGTCCACGAGACTGACCATCTTTCTTGATGTTACCTTGGAAGCCATGTCCCTTCGTGATTCCGGTTACGTCGACGTAATCACCAGCTGCGAATGTATCAACCTTGATCTCATCCCCTGCGTTAAATTCGCCTTCCGCATTGCGGATTTCACGAACGTAGCGCTTAGGGGTCGTGTTTGCTTTAGAAGCGTGACCTTGTTCAGGTTTGTTTGACAAAACTGCGCGCTTATCTTGGTAACCAAGTTGTAATGCATTATACCCATCTGTTTCTGCATTTTTAACTTGCAAAACAGTGTTAGGTGTAGCTTCAACAACAGTTACGGCGATCAATTCACCAGTTTCAGTGAAAACCTGAGTCATACCGACTTTACGGCCTAAGATACCTTTAGTCATGACTAATCTCCTTAATTATTTTCTTAATTTTGCCTCAGTGAGGTCTGAAATGTATCCGTTAAGATTATAACTTGATTTCAATTGCAACACCTGATGGCAATTCAAGTTTACGCAATGCGTCAACTGTCTTGTCAGTAGGGTTCACAATATCGATCAAACGCTTGTGCGTGCGCATTTCAAATTGTTCACGGCTATCCTTGTGCTTATGTGGTGAACGTAGAACTGTATACAATGTACGTTCAGTTGGCAATGGGATAGGGCCAGCAATTCCTGCGCCCGTACGCTTAGCTGTTTCAACAATTTTTTCTGCTGATTGATCTAAGATACGGTGTTCGTATGCCTTCAAACGGATACGGATCTTCTTTTGTGCCATTATTTCGTGCCTCCTCGTTGATTTTGTAAATCAGCTAACTCCGATTAAAAACCGACAACACTGCTTGTGTTTTGCGCGCCCTCGGCAACGCGGCCGCGCGTGTCGCAACCTTAACCATCATCGCTAAATATTGATACACCAGTATTTTGAGCGGTTTATGTAATGACCTTCTCAAAAGCGTACTTAAATATAATACCAAAAAAGCAATCACAATGCAAGGCTTTTAGCACGATTTAATTCGACTTTTTATGATCACCGCTTATGCCCATATTTCTAATCAATTTTAAAAGTTGTATCAAATAAAAAACAACGTTAGCGTTGTCTATTTTATTTATTAGCGTTGTGTCATCTTAAATTCTAAGAAAGCATCATTATACTTCTCAGTCCATTTTCGTCCCAAATCATCATACACTTGCAGGCGCTCAACAACCTTAGCGTTTGGATAAAATTGTTGATCTGTACGAATTGCTTTTGGTAACATTTGGAAAGCTTTTTTATTAGGTGTCGCATAACCAATGTATTCAGCATTTTGCGCTGCATTTTTTGGATCGTTCATAAAATTCAAAAAGGCATAGGCCGCATCCTTGTGTTTAGCTGTTCTTGGCATGACAATATTATCAAACCATAAGTTAGAGCCCTCGCTAGGCACAAGATAATGCAAATGACTATTATTCGACATGGCTTCAGCAGCTTCACCCGAATATGTGATGGCAATTGCCGCCTCTTCTTGAGCCATGTACATTTTAATTTCATCGGCCACAATAGCTTTAACATTAGGCATTAATGTCGTTAGTTTTCCCTGTGCCGCAGCCAAGTCAGCAGCTGAACGTGTATTGACAGATTTATTTTGTGTCATCAAAGTAAATCCCAAAACATCTCTGGCAGAATCAATCAGCATAATTTTATTTCTAAATTTTGTCGACCACAAATCATCCCAATGTTTAATATCTTTAGCATTGACAAATTTATCATTATACAGAATACCCAATGTTCCCCAGAAATATGGTAAAGAATATTTGTTACCTCGATCAAAAATTTGATTGAGAAAGCGATCATCATAATTTTTTAAACCAGTTAATCGACTGTGGTCTAGAGGTAGTAACAAATTTTCTTTCTTCATTTTTTCTAGCATATATTCGGAAGGAATGGTTAGGTCATAAGAAGTGCCACCCTGTTTGATTTTGGTATACATCGCTTCATTAGAATCAAATGTTTCGTAACTTACCTTATAACCTGTTTCGCGCGTAAACTTTTTAAGTAACGCTGGATCAATGTAATCTCCCCAATTATAAAGATTCAACACCTTCCCTGATGATACACCAGAACCTGTTTGTGTAGAAAAATAATTTTTTAAGCCAAACAACATCATAAGCAACACAAACAATGATAAAACACTAACAAGTATTTTCTTCATGATTATAAGCCCTCCGATGCAGGTAAGACGAGGCGTGTTCCACGTTTCTTACTTTTTGCAAAACGTGTCGAGATGACATAATATATGAACACCAATGCTAACGATACCAAAAACATCATCGCAGACAAGGCGTTAATTTCCAGGCTCACACCTTGTCGTGCACGAGAGTAAATTTCTACTGATAACGTTGAGAAACCATTACCTGTCACGAAAAATGTCACAGCGAAGTCATCTAATGAGTAAGTCAAAGCCATAAAAAATCCTGCTAATATGCCTGGTGAGATGACCGGTAAAATAACGCGCGAAAGCATTTGCCAATTACCAGCACCTAAATCTTTTGCAGCGATTACTAATGACTGGTTCATTTCTTGCAGTCGTGGCAAGACCATCAATACTACAATAGGAATACTAAAGGCAATATGTGCCAATAATACTGAAACAAAACCAAGCGAAAATCCTACTACCGTAAATAAAATTAAGAAAGAAGCACCAATAATAACATCCGGCGATACCAATAAGATATTATTTAATGACAGAAAAATATTTTTCGTCAGCGCGTTTGTTTGATTATATATATACAATGCACCAGCTGTGCCAATAACCGTTGCCAAAAGTGATGACAACAAAGCAATCAAAAAGGTGTTAACAATAATTTCTAATATGCGGGTATCAGCAAATAATTCATTATAATGCTTAAGTGAAAAGCCATCCCATCCTTGCATGACATCCCCTGCGTTGAAAGAATAGACAACCAGAAAGAAAATAGGTAAATATAACAATATAAAGACGAATAACAAATATAAGTAAGACCATTTAATTTTTTTATACATTATCTCAGCCTCGCTTTCGTGAATGCTTACGGACGCGATCACGAGTAATACTCATCGTAATGACCATCGCAATAATCAAAATAACACCAATCGTTGAACCTAAGTGCCAATTTTGCGTGACCAAAAAGTGTTCTTCAATGGCTGTACCCAAGGTAATGACACGGTTACCACCGATTAAACGTGTGATCATAAATAATGACAAACTCGGGATAAAGACTGCTTGAATCCCAGCTTTGACACCTGTCATAGATAGCGGCACAGTTACATACCGTAACGTCTGCCATTTATTTGCACCTAAATCACGACTAGCTTGCTCTAATCGTGGGTTGATTTCAGCTAATGAATTAAAAATAGGTAAAATCATAAAGGGGATTTCAATATAGGCCGCAACTAAGAGAAAACTCCAATCAGAAAACAATAACTGTTTAGGCGCGATTCCCCACAAATTCAAGAAAGTATTTACTGATCCTGTTTTCGATAATAAACCAATAAATGCATACGTCTTTAATAACAAATTAATCCAAGTAGGTAAAATAATTAAAAGTAACCAGAATTGTTTTTGCTTTAATTGATTCAAAAAATAAGCCGTAGGATAACTGATAATTAAGGTGATAATTGTAATTAAAAAAGCAAACCAAACTGAGTTAAATGTCATCCGTAAATACGTACCACTGGAAAAATATATAGCATAGTTATTCAGCGTAAAATGCCCGTTTTGAGTCATTAAAGATTGAACAACAAGTAGGCACAGCGGTACAATTACGAATAACAGCAGCCACGCACCATATGGCACTAGATAGAATAATTGACGTTGTTTCTTACTCCGCGGCATCATCATCATAACTCTCCAAGCGTGCATCAAAGTCATCCTCAGATTCATTAAATCGCATAATATGAATATCTTCGGGATCAAACGTTAAGCCTAGCCGCGAGCCCACGGTTGCTTTATTAGTAGCTTGTACTTGCCATTCATTACCATCATCATCAATAGCGGTGATTTCATAATAATCCCCTCGAAATGACTGGTCTTCAATTGTTACAATTAACTTAGCCTGATCTACTGTCGTCAAATCCAAATCTTCTGGACGTAAAACAACCTCAACACGTTCGTTTGGTCGCATACCAGCATCAACATTTTCAAAATCTTTACCTACGAAATGCACCAAATAATCGGCTTTCATAATACCATCTAAGATATTTGATTCGCCAATAAAATCAGCAACAAAATGGTTAATCGGCTCGTCATAAATATCTTCCGGTGAACCATTTTGTTGTATGACACCATCGTTCATGACGAAAATCCAATCCGACATAGCCAAGGCTTCTTCTTGATCATGTGTTACGAAAACAAAAGTAATCCCCAAACGCTGTTGAATTTCGCGTAATTCAGACTGCATATCCTTACGTAACTTATAATCTAATGCCGATAATGGCTCATCTAACAATAATATCTCTGGATCATTTGCTAAAGCACGTGCGATTGCTACACGTTGACGCTGACCACCGGACAATTCATTAATTTCTCGATCAGCAAACTGACTTAATTTCACTAAATCAAGCATTTCTGTGACTTTTGTCTTAATCGTGGCTTTATTCATACCTTTAATACTTGGTCCGAAAGCCACATTGTCATAAACATTCATATTTGGAAACAATCCGTAATCTTGAAAAACCGTATTCATATTACGTTTTTCAACAGGCACATCATTAATAACATTGCCTTCAAACAATATATTGCCGTGTGTTGCAGTTAACTGACCGGAAATCAAATTTAAGATAGTCGTTTTTCCTGAACCTGAAGGTCCTAATAACGTATAAAATTTACCTGCTTCAAGTTCCAAATCAATATTCTTCAAAACTTCATTATCATCATATGATAAACTAATGTTTTTAAACTCAATAATTGGTGTTGATGTATTAGTCAATGCCCAATCCTCACTTTTAGTCAATAAGTACATTGTAACAAGAAAAGCATGCAACTTCATCCGTTACATGCTTTTTCACTTTAATATTTTATCTTGTTTTTCCACCAAAATAATTACGATAGTCATTATAATAAACAGCACGGTTATTACTATAATCTGCGGTTTCCAGCTGTTAAACCAAATAAAACCATAACCAAATAAAGCAGGTCCACATGCTGCAATTAAATAACCGCCACTTTGTGCCATACCAGAGAGTTGTGCTGTTTGACTTGGTGTACTAGTTTTTAAACCAAATGTTGCCATCACATAAGGAAAAAGCGATGCAGTGCTAACACCGATAAATAAATTAATGGTCAGCCAGTAACCAAAAGTATCTTGTGGTACCAATAATAAGACATAGCCAATGATACCAATCGTCGAGAAACTTGCCACAAATATCTGCCGCTGTCTACTATTGAAATGCGCTATAATTGTTGGTACTATCAAAGCAAATGGTAAGCCAATTAAGGCATTAATTCCGACAAACAGACCAGCAACTGTAGCTGATAAGCCGCTTTGTATGGCCATGGTTGGTCCCCAAGCCATTATCACATAGAACATAGCTGATTGCATACCACTAAAAAACAACAACATCCAAGCATACTTATTCTGCCAAACGCGCGTACTTGTTAATGGTAACGTACTACTTTTTAATGTCGCACGTTTAGCCTTATTCTTATTTGAAAAAACAACATTTGGCAACCAAACGAGTAATGCTAAGCCTAACAGTAATGTCAAAATAATCACGAAAACATGCCAATTCGTGGCATGCGTAATAGGTGCCGCCAAACTTGATCCGACTGCAGTTGCCAAACCCATACTAAAAACAAATATTGATGTTACTGGTCCAATTCTACTCGGAAAATAAGTTCGTACAACACTTGGTAATAAAACATTCATATGCGCAATGCCAATACCAATCAACAACGTACCAAAATACAAGAAAGGTGTATTAACAATACGCATTAATGATCCAATAGTCATCAACAGCAACATCAATGCAAAAGCACGTTCTAATCCCAATTTTTCTGCTATTTTCGGTACAATTGACGAAAATACTGCAAAGGCAATCAATGGCACTGTTGTCAAAATACCCAATTGTTCCACCGACACATGTTGTGATTTAGCAATATCACTAATAATCGGCGGTATCGAAGTAAATGGTAAACGCAAGACCATGCCAACCACTATAATGCCGGGTATCAGGAATTTACTGTATTGTCTATTCATAATTTCTCCAAAAATATTTAAATTAAAACGGTGTCACTCATAAGAGTGACACCGTTTATACTGAACCATCAGTCAGTTTAAAATTAATTTTATTGTCTGTTAGTATCCTTGATTATATGTCATCAAACAGATAGCCAACAAATCAAACTTTAATTATTTCTCTTCACCACTGTTCTTGATGATTTCTTCTTGAATGTTCTTAGGAACGGCTTCATAGTGATCGAATACCATTTGGAAAGTACCACGACCTTGTGTAGCTGAACGCAAAGTAGTTGCATAGCCAAACATTTCTGACAAAGGCACCTTAGCTTTAACAGCCAAAACAGGTCCACGTGATTCTTGTCCTTCAATCATACCACGGCGTGCTGAAACGTGTCCCATAACATCACCAAGGTTGTCTTCAGGCGCAACAATATCAACAGCCATGATTGGTTCAAGGATAACAGCACCAGCAGTCTTAGCAGCTTCCTTCAATGCCAAAGATGCAGCAATCTTAAAGGCAGCTTCAGAAGAATCGACATCGTGATATGAACCATCGTACAACTTAGCCTTCAAATCAACCAATGGGAATCCAGCCAAAGGACCTGCATTCAATGCATCCTTCAAACCAGCTTCAACAGATGGAATATATTCACGAGGAACTACACCACCAACGATAGCGTCATCGAATTCGAATCCTGCACCTTCTTCATTTGGGGAGAATTCAATATAAACATCACCATATTGACCTTTACCACCAGATTGACGCTTGAAGAATCCACGTGCTTGAACTGTCTTTGTGAAAGCTTCACGGTAAGCAACTTGTGGTGCACCAACAGTTGCTTCAACGTTAAACTCACGACGCATACGGTCAACCATAATATCCAACTGCAACTCACCCATACCAGCGATCAAAGTATCACCAGTTTCTTGGTTTGTAGTTGCACGGAATGATGGATCTTCTTCCGCTAACTTTTGGATAGCATTTGACAACTTATCTTGATCAGCCTTAGTCTTTGGTTCGATAGCTAATTCAATCACAGGTTCTGGGAATTCCATTGATTCAAGTACCAATTGATGATCAACAGATGTCAAAGAATCACCAGTTGTTGTGTTTTTCAAACCAATAGCTGCGGCAATATCACCTGAAAATACTTCTTCAATTTCAGTACGTGATGTCGCATGCATTTGTAGCAAACGACCAACACGTTCACGTGAATCAGATGATGTATTTTGTACATATGATCCTGATTTCAAAGTACCTGTATAAACACGCATAAATGTTAGACGGCCAACGAATGGATCTGTCATGATCTTGAAAGCCAAGGCAGCAAACGACTTGTCATCATCAGCAATCAAATCAACTTCTTCACCAGTTTTTGGATCATTAGCAATATATGGTTTAACATCCAAAGGTCCTGGTAGGTAATCAACAACAGCATCCAACATCATTTGAACACCCTTATCCTTGTAGGCAGAACCTGCAAGAACTGGGTAGAACTGTAATGCCAAAGTCGCGCGACGGATTGCAGCTTTCAATTCATCAACTGAAATCTCTTCACCTTCAAGATACTTTTCCATCAATTCATCATCAACATCAGCAACTGCTTCAATCAATGTATTATGCTTCTCGTCTGCTAAATCTTTCAATTCTGCAGGAATTTCACGTGGTTCCCACTTTTCACCCAAGTCATCGACTGGATAATAAGCTTCTTCTGTGATTAAATCAATAACAGCTTCGAAGTCATCTTCTGCACCAATAGGCCATTGAATAGCTTCCGCATTGACTTGCAAACGTTCGTGGATTGAGTCAACTGACATTTGGAAATCAGCGCCCATCTTATCCATCTTGTTAACAAACACGATACGTGGTACGTCATATGTTGTTGCTTGACGCCAAACAGTTTCGGTCTGAGGTTCAACACCAGCAGCACCATCAAGTACGGCTACGGCACCATCAAGCACACGCAGAGCACGTTCAACTTCGATAGTGAAGTCCACGTGACCTGGTGTATCGATAATATTAACACGGTAAGGTGTCTTAGCGAATTGATCAAAGAAACCATGCCAAACAGCTGTTGTTGCGGCTGATTGAATCGTGATTCCACGTTCTTTTTCTTGTTCCATGAAATCCATTTGTGAAGCACCATCATGTGTTTCACCAATTTTGTGAATTTTACCGGTATAGTACAAGATACGTTCCGTAGTGGTCGTCTTACCCGCATCAATGTGGGCCATGATACCAATATTACGTGTACGATCTAGTGGGTATTCACGTTTTGCCATTGTGAGTTATCTCCTGGTTTTGTTCTATATGCAACAAAAAGCGACACAGAATTGTGTTCGCTTTTTGACGGTAAACGCTGGCAGCGTCGTACCATCTACTGTCATTTTACACTATTATTGCATGGTAGGAATAAACAACTATCACAGCCAGTAAGCTGTGTTGTTTATATTACCAACGATAGTGAGCAAATGCACGGTTAGCTTCAGCCATCTTGTGTGTATCTTCGCGCTTCTTAACAGATGCGCCAGTGTCATTAGCGGCGTCCATGATTTCCTTAGCTAAACGTTCGTCCATTGTGTGTTCGTTACGCAAACGTGAATAGTTTACCAACCAACGCAATCCCAATGTTGTACGACGGTCAGGGCGCACTTCGATTGGCACTTGGTAGTTAGATCCACCAACACGGCGAGCTTTAACTTCCAATACTGGCATGATATTTTCCATGGCTTGTTCGAAAACTTCCAATGGTTCATTACCAGTAGCTTCCTTGATATGATCAAAAGCATCATATAGGATTGTTGAAGCAGTTCCGCGCTTACCATCAAGCATCAACTTGTTGATCAAACGTGAAACGAGTTTTGAATTGTAAATAGGGTCAGGCAAAACTTCCTGACGCTTAGTATAACCTTTACGTGGCATTAGTCAGTCTCCTTCTTACTTCTTTGGCGCCTTTGTGCCGTACTTTGAGCGTGATGTCATACGACCATCAACACCCGCAGTATCCAATGCACCGCGGATAACGTGGTAACGTACACCAGGCAAATCCTTAACACGTCCACCACGAATCAAAACAACAGAGTGTTCTTGCAAGTTGTGGCCGATACCTGGGATATAAGCTGTCACTTCATATAAGTTTGAAAGACGCACACGGGCGTACTTACGCAAAGCTGAGTTAGGCTTCTTTGGTGTCATTGTTCCGACACGAGTTGCTACCCCACGCTTTTGTGGTGCAACGTTATTTGTTGCTTTCTTCTTCATTGAGTTATAGCCGAAGTTCAAAGCTGGTGACTTTGACTTAGTCAACTGTGACTTGCGGGGCTTACGAACCAATTGATTAATTGTAGGCATGCTACATTCTCCTTAAATTTTTACTAGTTTCACAGTTCCAGGTGTGTCATAAATGTCTTTAAACAAAAATGCTCACTCGAAATCTGTTGGTAGTTACCTTTATAACGCCGTTCAGCACGTTGTGATGTGATCGGCTAAGCACATAATTGTCGAAATAAGTGTTGCATTTAAAATAAAAATCAA
>ERZ794962.98-NODE-98-length-13891-cov-3.692324_pt1 | contig 13891 bp, 14 predicted proteins | sample MGYA00375739_ERZ794962 | MGnify/ENA primary metagenome ERZ794962 (study PRJEB30138, sample SAMN05968710) | food fermentation metagenome | isolation source: fermented_meat | host: spontaneous_fermented_meat_time_7_first_replicate;spontan... | place: Italy | collected...
ATATTATATAAGAAACAGTATATAAGGAGAAATAGCATGAGCATACAAACACCGACAGAATTGCTCGATGGTACAGTGTTAGCTATTTTAGAGAAGCAAGATTTATATGGTTATGCGCTCACAAAAGAAGTTAAGCAACATGTTACTGTGTCAGAATCAACGATGTATCCAGTATTGCGGCGTTTGGAAAGGTGTGCGGAATTAACCACATACAGTGAACCATTTGAAGGGCGCATGCGGAAGTATTATCAGTTAACACAAGAAGGTCGCGAGCATTTAATTCGCATCAAAACCGATTGGAAGAATTTCGCCACGGGGATTAACGAGATTTTAGGAGAAGAATGATGAGCTATTTAGATGAATTAGAAGGTTATTTACATGCTTTACCACGCAATGAGCGTGATGACATGATGTCATACTATGAGGAATATTTTACGGATGCACATATTGATGATACATTAGCAAACCAAAAATTCGGCTCATCAAAACAATTTTCGCGTCGTCTGATTGCTGATTTTTATATGAATGAGGATGATGCCGTTGAAAATAAGCCGAAACATCAGTTACGTATGATTTGGGTTGTTATATTGGGTATTTTGGCCTCACCAATTGCTTTATCAGCTACAATTGTCGTTGCCTTTTTATTACTTGTTGTCATTGGTGTCGTATTGTCGGTGATTGTGAGTGTCATGATATCATTAGTCATCTCTGCAATATTGGCAGTATTCAGCATAATAGCGGGTATTATTATTCTCTTTAGCTCGCTCACAGGGGGAATATTTGCAATTGGTGTTGGTTCAGCAATGATTGGATTAATAATTCTTGTCGTACCATTACTGATTAATTTGACTAAAATATTAATCAGTAGTTTTGCGAAAATTATTAAACTTATTGGTCGTCGATATATCCAAAAAGGAGCAAATTATGAAGCGTAGAACAATTATCGGTTTGTCACTGTTAGTCGTTGGTGTAGTGGCAGCAACAACATCAGCATTAATTGATACCCCCGGGACAATTGTTTGGAATCAAGGTGGCATAGCTTATCAAAAAAGACGTGCCTTAACAAACGTTGATTTAACAAATCAAGTGCCTAAAGAAACAAAAAATATTCAAAAGCTTACAGTAATATCAGATGATACCAATGTATATGTGCAACAGGGCACGCAATTTTCAGTCACGCAAAATAAAGGTGGTAATGAGAAAAAAGCTCGGATAAACTATAGTAATGGTGAATTGACAGTTGATACAAAATCAAATTCACAATCTAATCGGCGCATTATGGACTTTAGTATCGGTGATGACGATGAATCTCGGATAAACTATAGCAATGGTGAACTGAAAGTTGATACAAAATCAACTTCACAATCTAATCGGCATATTGTGGGGTTTAGTATCGGTGATGACGATGATGGCATTAAAACTGGACCGAGTGTAATAATTACAATACCTAAGCAAACGAACATCAAAAATATAGACATTACTCAAAATAACGGACACGTGTCAGCTTCAGACATAGTGCTTGACAACATCAATATCAAAACGCAAAATGATGATGTTGATTTTGCTCGCGTTATCGCTAAAAATATAATTATTGATGCTAAAAATAGTGAAGTTGATTTGAACAGTGTGACATCTGATCAGTTAACGACCAAAAATTATAACGATGATTTAACTGTGAATGGTAGTACAATTAAGGATATTAATGTATCAATGCAAAATGCAGATGTTGATATTGAACATAGTGCGATCACAAAGGGTGGACGCATTACGAATCAAGGTGGAGATATTTCTTTTGAAACATCACAATTACCAACATTTTCAGCTCAAGCAACAAATGGTAATGTTGAAATCACACCACCATTTGCTCAGCAGCAGGGTACAGCTGCGCTGGTTATTCAAAATCAAAACGGCGATATTGAAATGGAATAGTTCAAATTTTTTGAACGAATACAGTGATAAATTGCTTTGGGCAACCATATCATCAATTGATTGAACATAAGAAATAAAATGGCAGGTATGGCTATTTATAAATGAAAACAATGACACTAAGTATCAAACAACGTCAAATCATACGACGATTATTACAGGTAGCAACGAGTATTGGTTTAATTGGCACAATATGCCTTGGATTCTATTTATGGTACAAAGGTTTACTCACTGACCCATCACTGCTACGACAAACAATTAAAAATTTTGGGTTTTGGGGGCCGTTAGCTTTTATTGGCGTTCAGATGATCCAAGTTATTGTTCCCATTATTCCTGGTGGTATTACGTTGGCAGTTGGCCCGCTACTATTTGGCCCGTGGTTTGGGTTTTTGTATAATTACATTGGTATTGTTGTTGGATCAATTATACTGTTTTGTATTGGGCGTTACTTTGGTACACCAATTGTTGAAACTTTTGTGTCACGAAAAATACATCACAAATATATTGATAAACTCAATAGTAAAGGTTGGGTAAAAACATTTACTGTTCTTATGGCTTTTCCCATTGCACCTGACGATGCATTGGTTTTACTGACGAGTGTGACGAAGATGCGGTTCAAGACGTTTATTTGGATATTACTTTTGAGTAAACCTATTGGGATCGCATGCTATAGCTTGCTACTGTTGTATGGTTTTGAGTGGTTAACACAATTAATTTGAATATAGGATGATAATGAAAAATAAATTAATTAAAGATTGGTTCATACGTTTTATAAAAGGTGTATTCATTGCACTAGGGTTTATTCTGCCTGGTGTTTCAGGTGGTGTTTTAGCCGCAATTCTTGGATTATATGAGCGTATGCTTAGTTTTATGGCGCATATTCGTCAGAATTTTAAACAAGATTTTTGGTTTTTTGTGCCAGTTGGGCTAGGTGGTATTGCGGGTATTATTTTATTAAGTAACCCATTAGAATATTTGTTGACCACTTACAAAGCTGTTGTATTGTGGGGTTTTGCAGGTGCTATTGTGGGAACATTACCATCATTGTTTAAAGAAAGTGCGAAGACTGGCCGTCGACGGTCAGATTGGTTCTTATTTATTGGAACGGTAATCATTGGTGGCATATTTTTGTATAATATGACGACTATTTTTGGTGATTTACCAATTAACTTTTTCTCATGGTTATTAGCAGGTGGGCTGATTGCTTTGGGAATTATTGTACCAGGATTAAGTCCATCTAATTTACTGCTTTATCTAGGGTTATTTGATCCAATGATTAAAGGTTTCAAAAATGCCGATCTGACAGTCTTTATACCCATGGCTATTGGTGGGGCTTTGACACTAGTTATTTTTTCCAAACTCATGCACTATCTTCTGCAAAACTTCCATGCAAAAGTCTATCATTTTATTTTAGGTATTGTCGTGGTGTCCACACTACTCATTGTTATTCCACCTGTAGCTGATTACACTGGCTTTACATTACTTAGTGTTTGTATGAGTATCGTATTATTTTTAATTGGTGGCTGGATTGGCTATTGGATGAGTCATTTGGAACAACAATATAAGTAAACTAATCAAAAAAGCCAACCTGTTATTTAACAGGTTGGCTTTTTTATAATTAGTTAATGCTAGCGTATACTAGATAAATCACGTGTACGGGAGGGGAACGATATTAATCATAACTTATTGGGTTACCATCAAAATTAATTACCTGACCAGAACGATCAGTGTCATCAGTTATTAGATCAACGGTTAACTTTCCAGCTTCGGCCGCTGTTTTGAATCCAGGACCTGCCATATGATTATTGAGATCTGTTGTCACACCACCGGGGATGACTGCGAAAATTTCTATAGCCTTATTTTGTGCTTTAAATTCAACATGCCAATTCTTAGTCATGACGTTAAGTGGGGCTTTAGCTGCAAGATAGCCAAAGGGATGGAAGAAACTATTGGGCTCAATTGGAACGGTCATGCTTAATATTTGACCATTATTCTTATCTAGAATCGGAAGAAGTGAACGACTTAATTCATAAGGACCAAGAAAATCAACAGTGTATGTTTCTACCAATTCATCAGTGGTAAATTCCCAAGCAGTTTTACCCATATCACCAGCAATGCCGGCATTGTTAACTAAGAGAGAGAAATCAGGATGCTGAGTTGTGATATCTTCAGCAATTTTAGCTAATTCATTGACTTTACTCATATCAATGATTTGTAACTTGGCGTCACCGAATGTTTTTAATTCATCAACGGCTTTTTGACCGCGACTTTCATCTCGAGAACCTACAAGTACAGTGTAGCCTTTTATTAATAGGTTTTTTGCAATTTCATAGCCAATACCTTTATTGGCACCGGTTACTAACGCTGTTTTTGTCATTTGTGAAACTCCTTTATATATGATCAACAATGTGTTGATCTTCCTTGGTATTCACATTAATTATACTACTTATTTTAAGTAAGCGAAAGTATAAATTATTTTTTAAGTAAATTGGCTATACGTTCTTTCAAATCAGGGTCTGATATTAATGATTCAAAGTCATTTGGAGACAACTTTGAATGCGCTAGTTCATTTACTAATATTTGATAAAATTCGTCGAATTTTTGGTCGTTGTCTTCCGAAAACTTGATTAGCGCATGTAGGATAGGTAGTAATTCTTTACCTTTTTTGGTCAATGAATATTCAACTTTAGGTGGCATTTCTTGATAATCATGCCGATGAATAATATCTTCCTGCTCAAAACTACTCAGTGTTTGAGAGAGCATTGTATCAGAAATACCAGGCAACAGTGATTTCAATTTATTAAATCTGATTGTTTTAGCCAAAGCCAGTTGCCAAATGATTTGCGTACGCCATTTACCCGAAATAATTGTTAGTGCATTTTGAATTGGATTGGAGTTATTGGTCATGAGAGATTGTCCTTAAATTTTAAAACATACTAAACTTTTTTTCAGTACTTATATTAAATACTTATTGAGAATACAATACTTAGTATACTAAAAGAAAAGAGAATTGCATAATGACAATTATTAATGTTAATACGTTAGAAGGCCGTTTTACGATTGATGAAAAAAGAATGTTGGCAGAAAAGTTGACTGATGCTGTTATGATTCCTGAAATTGGTCAGTTTGTTGCTGCAGCTCGTGTTGGTTTTCAGGTGACATTTACCGAATTCAAATCAGAAAATATGGTTGTTTCTGGCAAACTATTGTCGGATTTAGATCCAATGCCTGACAATATTAATGTACATGTTTTGGTGATGGATGGTGATTGGACAGTGCCTGTTCGTCAAGCAGTTATTGAAAATATTGCAAAAGCTTTAGCAGAAGTTAGTGGGTTGCCTGAGCCATTGAACAGTTGGAAATCAACTTTTCAAGTCATAGATGAGGGTAGTTTTGGTACTGGCGCAGGCGTATTATCAATTTTGGATTTACTTAATAGTGGTGTCTTTTCTGAAGAAAAGAAGCAAGCTGTAATTAATCATATTAATCATTAATAGGTTGAAAACAAGATATTACTAAATATCTTGTTTTTATTTCGCTAATTAATAGAATATATTAAAAACGTTGGGAATATGTTGTTAAATATTCCCAACGTTTTATAGACAGCATAAATTCACTCATGCTTTTTAGTTAGTATATTAAATAAATTGTTCTGATAAAGTTAAAAATTCATCAATGTCTTTTTGGATTAAATTAGCACCAGCTTGCCAAAAATCTGGTTGCGTGAGGTCCACGCCAAGATGCTTTTTTGCTAGTTCTTCAGAAGTCATATTAGCTGTGTCACGCAATAAGGCGATATATTTATCTTCGAAATCAGCACCGTCTTTTTGTGCTTGCGCGTAAATACCCGCTGAAAACAAATAACCAAAAGTATAAGGAAAGTTATAGAATGGGACGGAATCAATGAAAAAATGCAGTTTTGATGACCAGAAGTGTGGGTGGCGTACATCTAAAATACCGTCAAAGGCATTTTTTTGTGCGTCGTCCATTAATTCATTCAATCGCTGTGGCGTAACCACACCGTTTTTACGTTCTTGATAGAAAGCATCTTCAAATAAGAAACGCGCATGAATGTTTAAGAACATCGCAATTGGATTGGTCATTTTAGCATCAAGTAAAACTAACTTTTCGGCATCTGATTTTGCGCCACGGACATTGGCATCATTAACAATCAGTTCTGCAAAAGTTGAAGCAGTTTCGGCCACATTCATTGCATAAGCATCACGCCATAATGGTAAATCTGTCAATTGTGCAGAATGGAAGGCGTGACCTAATTCGTGAGCGATGGTTGCTGCATCATTAACGGATCCTGTGTAAGTTAAGAAAATACGGGATTCCTGTAAATCAGGAACAGACTCCATGTAGCCGCCTGGTTGTTTTCCGGGACGATTTTCTGACTCAATCCAACGTTTTTCAAATGCCATTTTAGCAAATGAAGCCATTTTAGGTGAAAATTTTCCAAATTGCTCAATAATGAAAGCGGCTGCATCATCGTAGGATACTTCTTCAGGTTGGTAGTTGCCGATATTTGTCAATGGGGCGACTTGATCTTGCCAGCCAATATTTTTTAAACCGAGTAATTGTTTTTTGCGGTCAAAATAAGGTTTAAACATTGATTTATTGTCGTCTACAACACGCCACATTGCGTCAAGTGTTGCTTGAGACATACGGTTCATCTCTAGTGGCTGTTCGAGATGATTCTTGCGGTTATGCGCTTTTTGGTTCGTTAATCGGAAGCCAGCGAGATGATTTAAAGTATCTGCGGTAAGATTTTCGGCATTGCTCCACATCTTTTCGTAGTTAGCCATGATGTTGGCGCGAGTGTCGTTGTTAGCTTCACCATCTAACATATTCAATGCCTGACCAGCAGAAATGTGTCGTGTTTTACCATCTTTAGTATCTGTGTAATTCATGGATAAGGACGCCGATATGGTATCATAATGTTTAGACCAAGCCTGTTGACCATCTAAATCAAGTTGATTAATGAGTGACTCGGTATCATCATCCAATAAGCGCTTGGCATTAGTACGTAATTCAGTAAGATAGAACGCAATATTAGTTAAGCGTTCAGAGTGAATGACTCTTTCAAATGATGCATCATCTAGCGTTAATAGTAGTTTTTGAAATTTATTTAGTGGTGCTGAAAAATCAACAAAAAGTTTGCCTAATTTGTCAAAATGAGGGCTATAAATACTATTACCATAGTCAACTGATGCCCAACCATTGATAAAAATATTGATTGTGCCAAGCCCAGAGCCAATCGATTGTGCGAGGTCAGAAAGATTAGCGATAGTTTCAGCTGAGACTTCTGCTTGATCAACTGCTTCAGCAAATGAATGGATTTGTTCAGCAACTAAATCATATTTTGCCATCAGTTCTGGTGAATTAATGCCACCTGGGTAAATACTTTCCAAGTCCCAAGTCTGTGAGTAAGTCATAATATATACCTCATGCTTTTGTTTTTATTATATCAGTTTGAAAAATGTGATGATATGTTATTATCGTTTAACTATGAATTTAATATTTAGTCAGTAAGTCACTAGTTTGCGTTAGATTTTGTTCCATCGTACAATAAGAAAGCTATTATTTTAAGGGGTAGAATATGACAAAATTAGTTAGGTGGTTGCTTGGATTGGTTATAATATTAGGTATTTTATTATTAATTGCGGGCATGTATTTTTTTCAGGTCGCACAAGTTCGTGACCCAAAATCAAATCAACCTGATACCTTACGGACAGAAACTAATGCGCTTTATCAATATGAACATCAGTTTTTGGCACGTGAGAAGCAAACATGGTATGAAACATCAAATGATGGACTTAAGCTAGATGCATGGTATGTACCCGCGGATAAAAAAACAAATAAAACCGCTATTTTAGCTCATGGGTGGCATAATAATAAGACAACCATGGCTATTTATGGTGAGTTGTTTCATGAGCTGGGCTATAATGTGTTAATTCCAGATAATCGTGCGCATGGTGAGTCACAAGGAAAAATGATTGGTTACGGCTGGCTGGATCGCCGTGATTACATGCAATGGCTGCATCAAATCATCAAGAAAAATGGGCAACAGTCTGATATTGTGATGTACGGTATGAGTATGGGTGCAGCAACAGTGTTATCAACCTCTGGTGAAAAAGATTTACCAAAGCAAGTAAAAGCGGTGATTGCTGATTCTTCATATACAAGTGTATGGGAAGAGATGAAACACGAGGCAGGGGATATGTACGGTTTGCCATGGTTTCCGTTGGTCAATGTTGTGTCAGGGATTTCCAAGATAAGAGCAGGGTACACTTATTCTGAAGCTAGCCCAGTAAAGCAAGTTGCTAAAAGCCAACAACCAACATTGTTTATACAAGGTGGCGGTGATACATTTGTGCCAGCACATATGGTTTACACATTGTACGATGCACTTCATGCGCCAAAAGAACTTTGGATAGGAAAAAATTCTAAGCATATTCAAAGTTTTAATGACCATCCGATAGCATACCGTGAAAAAGTCAAAACGTTTTTAGAAAAATATGATCAATAGCTCAAAATTGAGTTAGCTTTAATGATTATGATATAATAATTAGTAAATGAATAAAATATCATGTCAGCTACTCACATAATTCTGATGGATATATAGTTAATTTAAATGAGGGTTCTATCATGTCAGTAGGTTCAAAAGAACACCGTAACGACAATAATTGGCGGCGTCTAGTGATCAAAGTTGGTACAAGTACAATTGTCGACGGTAAGGGTGAAATTAAGTATCCTGTGATCAATCGGCTGTCGCAAACGTTGACTCAATTACAGAAATCAGGCTACGAAGTGATTCTAGTAACTTCTGGGGCTATTGGGGTTGCCTTGCAACAAATGAAAATATCGCAGCGACCAGCTGATATTCCTGAACAACAAGCACTAGCAGCCATTGGGCAAAGCTATTTAATGGCGATATATAATCAAAGTTTTGCATTTTATCAGCAACATGTGGGGCAAGTATTATTAACTTATGATGTTTTTGATAATAAGTTAATGCTACAGCACACAATAGATGCCGTCGATGTGATGTTGGCGCAACGTGTGATACCAATTATTAATGAAAATGATGTGATTGCGGTTGATGAGTTAGATCATCAACATTCATTCGGTGATAATGATCGGTTGGCTGCCATTGTAACACATGAAACGCAGGCTGATAGTATGATTGTTTTAAGCGACATTGACGCATTGTACACTGCTAACCCATTTGTCGATCCGACAGCCCAACCAATTTCGTTGGTCTCAAGTATTACGCAAGAACTATTAGACAGCGCTACTGGTTCATCTACTTTAGGTACTGGTGGCATGTTGACTAAACTAAAAGCAGCCGAATATTTAATGCAGCAGCAGCGTCAAATGGTATTAATCAATGGTGCTAATCCAGCAACTATTTTAGATGTCGTTCAAGGTAAACAGGTTGGTACGCTATTTAAGGGAGAATAATATGGCACTTACAGTACAAGAAATTGGTCAACGTGCAAAAAGAGCAACCAATGATGTCGCTCATTTATCAATTGCAGTGCGTAATAATTTGTTGTTAGAAATGGCGGCGGCTTTATTGGAACAACAACATGCAATTATTGTCGCAAACCAAGAAGATCTCGCTGAATTTGCAACGCAATTAAGTGAACCCATGCAACATCGTCTGACTCTGGATGAAAAACTGATACGTGATATTAGTCAGTCGATGGCAGCGGTAGCCAAGTTGCCGGATCCAATTGCAGGCCCTTTTGATGAGTGGCGTACACATGTTGATTTGAAAATAGTTAAAAGAATTGTGCCATTAGGTGTCGTAGCAATGGTATATGAAGCACGTCCGAATGTGACAGTTGATGCAGCAGCATTAACGTTGAAATCTGGCAACGCCGTTATTTTACGTGGTGGTAAAGAGGCTAAACGGACAAATATGGTGCTTGCAGGTATTATGCGACAAGTCTTGCAACGCAATCAATTAAATCCTGATATCATTCAATTACTTACTGATACATCACATGAAACAGTCCATACATTGCTCCATATGAGAGATTATGTGGATGTTTTGATTCCACGTGGTTCGGCGCAGTTTATTAATTTTGTGGTAGCCAATGCTACAGTACCTGTCATCGAAACAGGTGCTGGTAACACGCATATCTTTGTTGATGAATCAGCTGACCAAGAAGAGGCTATACGAATTATACATAATGCTAAAACACAAAAACCTTCAGTTTGTAATGCAGCAGAAAAACTCTTGATTCATGAAAATATTGCAAATGATTTTTTGCCAAAAATTGTTGATGTGCTTGTTGCCGCAGGTGTCGAGGTGCGTGGTGATGAATTGAGTCGCACGATTGATGAGCGAATTGTAGTAGCCGGAGATAAAGATTGGGACACGGAATATAATGATTTAATCATTGCAGTGCATATTGTGTCAAGCATCGAGGAAGCAGTAACCTGGATTAATACGCATACGACGCATCATTCTGAAACAATTATCAGCACAAATACGGAAAATGTTGTAACATTTATGAATGATGTTGATGCGGCTGTTGTTTATCAAAACGCATCTAGTCGTTTTACCGACGGATTTGAATTTGGTTTTGGTGCAGAAATTGGTATTTCAACGCAAAAGTTACATGCTAGAGGACCAATGGGACTGTCGGCACTGACAACAATTAAGTACGAAGTGTTTGGTCAAGGACAAATACGAGAATAACAAAAAAACAAGTTGAGTGAATTGACAACTTGTTTTTTTAAGCTAATACATTAAGCATCAATTGTTGGAAATCTGACACAAAGCGATCAGTGTCAACTAAAACGGCAGCTTGAGAAGTTGTTGGTTGGAGAAGTTTCTCTTTATCACCAATTGTACGACCATAATCACCTGTTTCTTGATCATAAGTCACGTGCATAGTTAATGGTATTGTGGTCACGTACGAGGCATCAATGCCAACTGCAACTGCTAAAGGATCATGCAAGGCAGCACCTTTCTTATCAATATTGAGGTTGAAATAAGCATCAATATAAAAGTCCATCAATTCAGCAAACTTTTCACCTGCAGTGGTTCCTAATGCACGCCATTGGGCCGTTTCTTGTTTTGTTAATAATGTCCGTAATGTGACATCCAAACCAACCATTGTCAGGTTGGTTTGCTTTTGGAAGACAATATCGGCTGCTTCAGGGTCTTGGTGAATGTTGGCTTCAGTAAATGGGGTGACATTACCAGGCACGGTCAAGGCGCCACCCATGAGTGTGGTATGACCAATTAGAGTAGCAACTTTAGGATCCTTCTCAATAGCAGCTGCTAAATTTGTTAGAGGACCAGTCGGGATGAAAATAAGATCATCAGTATATTTATGAGCTGCTTCAATTAGAAAATCAATACCAGATTGCTTTTCAACGAGTCGAGGCGATTGTGATAATTCGACTTCACCAATACCATTTTTGCCATGAATTAATTGTGAAATGGGCATGACATCAAAGTGGTCGGTAGTGGAAGAATGTTGTTCGCCAATAAAGACAGGAACGTCATCAACACCTAGTAAGTGCAAGAGGTTGAGTGAGTTTTGGGCGGACGTTTCAACATATGTGTTACCATAGCTTGAGATAATGCCGATTAGTTCGACGTTTGGATCAGCAACAGCATAGGCGATAGCTAGTGCATCATCAATACCAGTATCAAGATCGAGAATCATTTTTTTTTGAGCCATATTATTTAAATCAGTGTGTGACGCACAAGAACATCGTATATTTTAGCGCCAAACAACACGTTTCCTCCATTTGTATGATAAGTCCATTATACCGATTAGCAGCACACTTTGGGTCAAAAAGGTATAATAATTAAAGTAAAAAAATTATAGCTGAAAGGAAAAGTATAGGTGTCCATCTGATTTAAATTGGGCATTGATACACTGAGATTATGGAATTATATGATATAGCCATTATTGGTGGTGGGCCAGTAGGCATGTTCGCTGCTTTTTATGCTGGACTACGTGATACAAAAACTGTGTTAGTCGAGAGTTTGCCCACACTGGGTGGTCAAGTGACTGCCTTATACCCTGAAAAGATAATTTTGGATGTTGCTGGATTTGCAGGTGTTAAGGGTTCAGCATTCATTGAATCATTAAATCAACAATTGAAGTTATTTCCAGTTGAAATTAAAACCAAAACAACTGTGACTAATGTGCAAAAACAACATGAGTTATTCACAATAACCACGGACAATAATCAATCGTTTCAAGCTAAAACAGTTATTGTGACGACTGGGAAAGGTTCTTTTGAGCCACGCAAAATACAAATAGATGGTGTTGAATCACTTATTGGGCAAGGTGTTCATTATTTTGTAACCAACAAGCAAGATTTTGTTGATCATGATGTTGTCATTGCTGGTGGCGGAGATTCTGCTGTAGATATGGCCACGATGTTGAATGAGGTGACTGCATCAACTCGAATTATTCATCGACGTGACACATTTAGAGCCATGGAGCAGAGTGTTAACGCGTTAAATAACAGCACGGTTATTAAAGAAACACCGAAAAAGATTGTGTCAGTCAATAAACAAGTTGATGGTAAATTAGCTATCACTTTGGCGCATGTCAAGGCACCTGATGATATAACTGTGCTTTCTGTTGATGATTTAATTATTAATTATGGTTTCTTATCAAAAAATCAAACGGTACAATCTTGGGATATTCAACCCACACATGATGGCCAAGTTTTTGGTGTTAATCAGCAATTACAAACGAGTATTGATGGTGTGTTTGCTATTGGGGATGCTAGTCACTATATTGGGAAAGCAGACTTAATTGCAGTAGGTTTGGGAGAAGCGCCAAATGCTGTCAATGCGGCAATTAACGCATTTGATCCTCATCGTGGCGGACCAGGTCATTCTAGCGCCATGATAATCAAAAATGGTCATCTCGAGTGAGTTTGAATTGAAACTATTTGTCTAGCTTATCAACATATTGTTGATAAGCTTTTTTCATTTGTGTGGAAACAGTGGTTTCAAAAATATTACTTTTCAATAAATCATAATTTGAGTTTTCTAGGTCATCGTGTGTTTGGGTAGGATAGAGTATCATGAGTGCTTGACGAAAAGCATAAAACTTGGATGAATATGTTGGTTGATCAAGTAGGTAGAGTTCACTAATTTCAAGGAGCTTTTTTGAAGCAAAATTATATAAGGACCACGATGGGTATTCAACTTGATCATTGAGTCGAATCACTTGAAATAATAGGGGCGCATATTGGGACGCTTTATGTTCAGAAGGGATGCTTGATAAGGCACTAAAAACAAAGCGCAAGCCAAGTGATTGATTAAAGAAAATAATGTTTTGTTGTGACATAGATAGGTCACCAAGTGAAAATGTCATATCAATGTTACGCTTGATAGTTGCGATGAGATTGTGCAAAATATTGACAAATTCAGCTTCGTGAAATAGTTCGTTATTGAATTCTAGCTTCAATAGCACGAGTAAATTAACTTCTTCTAATCCAAATTCACCCTTAAGTAGGATACTTTTGAGTACTTCTCTTAAATCTAAGGGCAAATCACGATTAAATGATGAAGTAGAGGATAGGCGATAAAGTTTAACAGCCATTTTTAAACGCTCAATATTATGTGTGGTATAAAATTCACGAAGAGGAATTTGGTAATTAATCGTGGTAGGTAAATAGGCTGGTATATCGTAAAGTTTAAGATAATTATCTGCCATACTTTTCATGTGGGCAACTTCAGAAAATGTTGTTCGTAAATACCGTACTGTGTGGAGAAATTGCAATGTTGTAATATCTGTTTCACCTTTAACATAACGATACCAAGCCGAATTTGAAACATGTATGTAATCTAAAAGACTCGATAATTTAATGGATTTGTTCTTGCGTAATTCGTTTAAATGGTATCCCATTGGTTTGGTTTGGTTTGGTTTGGTTTGGTTTGGTTTGGTTTGGTTTGGTTTGGTTTGGT
>ERZ794962.99-NODE-99-length-13805-cov-5.589964_pt1 | contig 13805 bp, 12 predicted proteins | sample MGYA00375739_ERZ794962 | MGnify/ENA primary metagenome ERZ794962 (study PRJEB30138, sample SAMN05968710) | food fermentation metagenome | isolation source: fermented_meat | host: spontaneous_fermented_meat_time_7_first_replicate;spontan... | place: Italy | collected...
AATATTCTCAATGACTAATGTCATGCATCCTCCTTGGTGAATCTAGTTTACCGCTATAACAGCTATCAAGCCATTGGTGTAATTCTTGAACCGAAATTGATGCGCGTTTTGCTTCAATGACAACTTCCCCAAGTTGTTCTTGCAGGCTTGCGATCAGTTGTTCATCTGCGGTAAATTCATCATTTGCACGGATAAATGTCCCTCTCCCAGTTACCGTTTCGATAACATTTTGATTTTCCAAAGCACGATAGGCTTTAGCGACAGTATTTGGATTTAATCCCTCAATTAAAGCCATCTCTCTTACCGAAGGTAATTTTTCCCCAATTATCAGCACGCCTGAAGCAACTTGCGCTTTGATACGCCACATGAGTTGTTCATATAATGGCTGATTCCGCTGAATTTGTGCCATTTATGTACTTCCTTTTTATTTTTTAACATAAGCTCGGTTCGTCAGCCAACCTATATTATTAACTGTGTTTCATTATTCCCCAAGACACACTTGTTGATTATACTGCGTGTATCACGTGTACTATGTTACGCGGTACACTTAATCTTGTCAAGGTGACTATTTCTAATGAGTTAATTTAATTATTTTTTGAATCATCACAAACATAGTTATGTTCGCTATAATATATGGTAAGATATGGTCATTAAAATCACAAATTGACTGCACCTGCTAAGATTGGAAAAAATATGCGAAACCAACACAATATTAACACCATTGTCTTTGTTGCTTTTTTACTGCTATCACTTTCATAGCAACAAGTATACAAGTTCCTATGCCTGCTCTGATTGGGAAACCATTTGTGCATCTTGGTAACGCAGCTGCACTAATTTCTGTTCTTTTATTAGGTTATAAACGCGGTGCAATTGCCGGTGGTATGGGTTTGGCACTTTTTGATTTTACTCATAATTATGTCTTAGACGCACCATATTACTTTTTTGAAGTATTTGTCGTTGGTGGCTTGGCAACGCTTGTTATTCAGCTACTAAACTATCGCGCCAAACCACAATCATTTAAGTTAATACTGATTATACTGGCAGCTATTATAGCCAAATTTGTCACAACGACATTACATAATTTTATAATGAGCTTAATCCGAGGTTTGACGCTGCAACCGGCAATCGTTGCAACTTTGTCGGCACTTGTACCTACAATCGTTAATTGTGTGACAACGATGATAGTTGTTTTAATTATTTATCCAATTTTAAATGGAAGATTACGCAATCAACTATTCTCTGCATTAAACTAAATGTCAATAACAAAAAAACATGCTCACCAATATCATTGGTAAGCATGTTTTTAATTATTGACAACACGAAACCCCATATTAACTAGATAACACGGAGGGGAGAAAATATTTTTAAGAATGAGAAGAGAGATTGGGAGAGAATGAAATGAAAAATTTGTATTATCCATCGCGGTTTCGTTATATTAATAAGTTAAGTAATCTTATCAATATAACTATCATACTGGGGCAATATTAAATACAAGTTAAATAAAAATATATCATGCAAACACATGAGGCCAAATTGTTTTAAACTAATATCATTATATACTTGCTTTCAGTTTAAAATTTACAATTCGCGCGGGATTCCCCACAACTGTCGCATGGTCAGGCACATCATTTAAGACTACTGCATTGGCACCAACTTTACTGTAGCTTGCAATCGTTATTGGACCCAATATTTGTGCATGTGCCCCGATAAAACTGTGATGTTCAATATGTGGATGTCGCCGGCCATTAGTGATGTTGCGTGCGCCAACAGTCACACCATGTAAAATGGTCACGTCATCTTCAATAATCGCGGTTTCGCCAATAACAACACCAATACCATGATCAATGAAAACACGTTGCCCAATTTGTGCACCAGGGGCAATTACCACACCAGTTCGTTTAGCTGCAAAATGCGCTATGATAGCGCTTAATAAATAGTGCTCGTGCACATGAAGCCAATGTGACAAGCGATGGTACCCTAATGCATGCAATCCAGGATAAGTTAAAATGACCATCATTAAACTATGAGCAGCCGGATCTTGTTTAAGAATAGCCTTAGCAGTCGCAAACATATATCCGCCAATTTAACCTTTTAACTGATCAAAACTCTGTTCAAGATCAGCAATCAAATCATTAATGTCTTCGACACCGACTGACAAGCGAATCAATTCATCTTGAATGCCGTTAGCCAAACGAATATTTCTTGGAATTGCACCGTGTGTCATTTTTGCTGGTACTTCGATCAAACTTTCAAGTGCACCTAAACTCTCTGCTAACGTGATAATTTCTAGATTTTCAACAAATACCTCAGGATTTAAACCAGCCTGTAACTCAAACGAAATCATCGCACCGAAACCATTCATTTGCTTTTTAGCCAATGCGTAATCAGAATTATTAGGATCACCTGGAAAATAAACACGAGCCACTTGCGGATGCGCATCAAGATACTCAAAAATAGTTTGTGCATTACTCTGATGTCGGTGCATACGTAGTGCTAATGTCTTGATACCTCGTTGTAATAACCAACTCTCTTGTGGTGCTAAAATGGCCCCAATAGCATTTTGTAAATAGCCTATTTTTTCGCCCAATGCTACGGTCTTAGTAATCACTAATCCTGCAATCAGATCACTATGTCCACCCAAATATTTTGAAGCACTGTGCACCACAATATCAGCACCCAAAACGATTGGCTTTTGAATGTATGGTGAGGCAAAAGTGTTGTCAACAATGCTTAATAATTGATGTTGTTGGGCGATTTTAGAAATTGCTTGTACATCAGTAATGCGTAATAGCGGATTTGTTGGTGTTTCAAAATAAATTGCTTTGGTGTTATTTTGAATGGCATTTTCTACAGCGTTCAAATCGCGTGTATCAATGATTGTAAATGTTAATCCTTGTCGCTTAAGTACACTATCAATCAATCGAAATGTACCACCATATACGTCGTTACCGACAATAATATGATCACCTGAGGAAAACAGAGTAAAAATTGTGCTTATCGCTGCTGATCCAGATGCAAAGGCAAAACCAGCCACACCACTTTCAAGATCAGCAATTAATTTCTCTACTGCCTCTCGTGTGGGATTTCCCGAACGTGAATACTCATATTTTGATTCACCAATTTTATTTTGTTTAAACGTAGATGCCATGTGAATCGGCACGGATACGTCACCAGTTGTTTGATCAAAGCTAATCCCGCCATGGATCAATTGTGTATTAAATTTCATTTTATCTCCCTCATTTTTCATAAATTTTATCACTCATATAGCGTTCACTACTATCTGAAAAAATAGTAACAATCGTACTCTGAGCTGGTAATGTTTCAGCCAATTTCAAACTAGCAGCTAAAGCAGCCCCACTTGAACTACCAATAAATAATCCCAAATGTGCCGCGACATCACGGACTTGTTGGAAAGCATCTGCATCACTAACTGTTAGTGTCTGATCAATACGGACATTTTTGAAAAATGGCGGAATGAATTCAACCCCAATACCTTCTGTGCGATGTGCATGGGCAGGGCCACCGTTTAAAATCGATCCTTCTGGTTCAACAACAACATTTTGTATGGCGCTATCATATTCATTGAGGTATTGCGCAACACCGGAAAAGGCTCCACCACTGCCAGCACCGGCAACAAATGCTGTAATCTTTTCACCATTTAAATCGACAATTAATTCTGGTGCTAATGTTTGATAATATGTTTTTGGGTTAGCCGGATTGGCAAATTGCATTGGTACATAACTATTATCAATATCTGTGGCTAAGGTTTTGGCCTTTTCAATTGCACCTTTAATACCTGCACTCGAAGGTGTATTCACAATTTCAGCTCCCAATGCCTGCATCAACTGTTGTTTTTCGTAGCTAAATTTTTCAGGGACGACCAAAATTGTACGCAAATGATGTTGTTGTGCAGCCAAAGCCAAACCAATTCCTGTATTTCCCGCTGTTGGTTCAATAATCACAGTATCTTGGTTAATGACTTGACGTGCAATGCCATCGCTAATCAAAAATTGACCTAAACGATCCTTGATACTGCCACCTGGATTAAACATCTCTAACTTTGCGAAAATGCGGCTATGATTTGGAATATCGAGTTGTAAATCAATTAATGGCGTTTGACCAATTAATTCGGATATATTCTTAATTAACATACTATTTTCCTTTTATCTTTCTGAAAAATGTAGACAAAAAGGCGTGAAAATTCGACTGAATTTCCACGCCTTCTATCATTGGACTACCTTGATAGCAATTTGTCCATTTTGGTCATAACTCACCCAAAAAGTTCATGCTTAACAAGCAGTACAACATCGAAAACGTGTTGTACTGCAGCAATTAAGATGAAATGTCGTATATTTGGGTGCCATAACAAACTCCTGCTGATTAATTAGCTTTAATATACGTTATATTTTTCAACATGTCAACTATAAACAATTTATACGACATTGTGATTACTTCATAACTTAGCAAATAGTATTCATTTATTATAAAAAATAAAAATTTGTTTGACAATTCACATACAAACGTTTAAACTTACTAGTTGTAATAAAAAACATATTACGTATTATTGTTTAGTTTGAAAGGGAGAGATTATGTTTACATTACAAAAACCACAAGCTGGTTTGAAAGAAATTATTGTCAAGAGTATTTGGTTTGGCTTCATAGCTGGTATGATTTCAGGTATGGTTAAGATTGGTTGGGAGGCACTGTTACCTCCTCGTACCATTGCTCGTAATATGACTAATCCACCACAACATATGGCAGAACAGCTTGGCTTTTCAGATAAGCTTGTGCATTCGTTTGTATACTATTCACAGGATCAAAAAGTATTCTGGTTTACATTGATTCTTCATTTTTCATTTGCCATTGCATTCTCAATATTATATGTATTTATTTCACAATATTGGTCAAAAATCAGTTTGTGGCAAGGTGCTGCTTATGGTATTGTCCTTTGGATTGTTTGGCATGTTATCTTGATGCCCGCGTTTGGTACAGTGCCTGCACCTTGGAATCAACCTTTTGCAGAACATTTCTCAGAATTTTTTGGACATATTGTATGGGCTTGGGCAATTGCTGCTACTGTCTATTATTTGATTGCTAAAGATAAAAATGGTCATTTAACAAATGTATAGTACAAAAAAAGAATCCTTTGCAGGGATTTTTTTTGTACGATAAAATTGCTATTAATTCACTATTATTCCTCATCATAAAAAATAGCCTACTCTGTATCAATGGCTACCGGAATAATCCTGCAACACACTGTTTTAAGTGTTATCAAATATTGTACACGCTCTCGGCCGTACACAACATTTTCTAATACTATTAAGAGTAAACTATTTTGGATTGAGCAAAACTTAATTCACTCGCCAGTGAAGATGGCTTAAACAAGCTTAAATATTTTTAGCGTTTCGCCTAATCTACACCTATATTGTATCCTATTTCTTTTATTATTGCAAACGCTTACATCACCAAGCGATATCACTTATAATTGTTCCCCATTTGTTTTAATGACTTGCTTATACCACTCAAATGAATCTTTTTTAATCCTTTTGAGAGTACCTTCACCATTATCATCTTGATCCACATAGATAAACCCATAACGCTTAGACATTTCTGATGTTGAAAAACTAATCAAATCAATTGGTCCCCACATTGTATATCCTAGAAGATCAACACCATCTTTAATTGATTCCTTCATTTGTTCAATATGCTGCCGTAAATAATCAATGCGATATTGATCGTGTACTTGACCATTTTCTAACTTGTCAAGAGCACCTAAACCATTTTCGACAATAAATAGTGGCTTACGGTAACGATCCCACATCGTATTCAAACTAATACGTAAACCAACGGGATCAATTTGCCATCCCCAATCCGATTCCTTTAAATAAGGATTACGCCCGCCAACAGCCATGTTTCCGGCGCCATCTCCAACTTGATCGTGCGCAGTCACGTTGGTCATATAATAACTAAAACTGATAAAATCAACTGGATTTGCAAGTAAAATAGCTTGATCATTTTCTGCCATTTGAATAACAATATCATTTTCATAAAAGAATCGGTTCATATATTCAGGATACTCGCCACGTGCTTGCACATCGGTAAAGAATAAATTCTTTTCATCTACCAATTGTGCCGCACGAACATCTTTCGGGTTGGGTGTTGCCGGATACGTCTGCATACGGGCTAACATCGATCCTATCTTAGCTGTTGAATCAATTTCATGCAATTGTTTGGTCGCAATTGCACTGGCTACAAACTGATGATGTAGCGCTTGATAACGAATTTGTAATTGTTCCTTTTTAGAAAGTCCTTTATCAATGGCACCAGTTTCATGAAATCCCCATGTACCCGTGTTAATTTCATTAAAAGTTAGCCAATATGGCACTTGCTTTTTGTAGCGATTAAACACCGTTTCCGTGAAGCGATTGAATGCAGTAATCGTTTCACGACCAGCCCAACCATTATATTTTTGCGTCAGTGCAATTGGCATTTCATAATGAGACAGGGTTACTAATGGTTTGATATCATATTTTGCTAATTCTGCCAAAACATGATCATAAAATACTAACCCTGCTTCGTTAGGCACTTGATCTTCACCCTTTGGAAAAATTCTTGCCCAAGCAATGGAAAATCGATAAACCTTAAATCCCATTTCAGCAAAAAGTGCAATATCTTCTTTATAATGGTGATAAAAATCAATGCCTCGGCGTTTAGGATAGCGTTCAACTGTCGTGTCAGCCAAAGCAACTTGTAAGGTTTCTTGTGTGACATCACTCATAGACATTTGTCGCCGATCATCAGCTTTTTGGACAACTTCAGCTGTACTCATCCCTTTGCCGTCAATGTTCCAAGCCCCTTCAACTTGATTTGCTGCCGTGGCACCGCCCCACAAAAATCCTTTGGGAAACGTCTTTGGATATGTTTTTTTATACATGTTGTACTTCTCCTTTATATACTGGTACATTTTCTTCCTGCCGACTTGTCAGTGTTAAAATCTGCTCATCTGCCGTTGCTAGTGTGTTTTCGGTTACAACGACATTATAATTGGGCGTGTTCGTAATAATTAACATCACCGTTGTATCAAATCCTGCCTCACTAATTGCTTCACGATCAAATTCTACGAGTGAGTCACCAACTGAAACTTTTTGATTTTGTTGAACCAGTGTTTTGAAAAACTGACCGTTTAATTCAACTGTGTCGATACCAATATGGATCAACACCTCAGCACCAAGTTGTGAAATAATCCCAATTGCATGACCAGTTGGATATACTGCACTCACCGTCCCTGCCACTGGTGACTTAATCGTGTTGTCATTGGGCACAATGGCAACACCTTGTCCCATAGCTTCAGAGGCAAACACCTCATCCTTAACATTTTTCAATGGAATAATTGTACCAGTTACTGGCGTAATGAGTTGTTGTACGCCATCTTTTTGAACTGGCTCAGCAGTAGTTGTATTGTTATTTTCCAACTTGCTAAAGCCAAAAAGATATGTCAGTACTGTCCCAAGAACAAAGGCAACTACTAACCCAATAATAACGCTTATGAAACCTTTACCCAAATACGTTGGCAAAGCCAAAAGGCTAGGTAAAGTAAATGAACTGGCATGTGCTTGACCACCACCAGCGATGGCGCCACCAATAGCACCGGCAATTGAAGCAAGAATAAATGGTCGTTTGAGTTTCAAAGTCACACCGTAAATGGTGGGTTCCGTAATTCCTAACAAGGCCGTTGCGACCGAAGATCCGGCTAATGATTTCATTTTCGTATCTTTTGACTTCAAAAATACACCTAATGCTGCGCCAGCTTGCGAAATAACTGCGACACTTAAAATTGGCAAAAGTGGATCGTATCCTAAGCGACTGATATTATTCATCATAACTGGTACAAACGTCCAGTGAACACCAAATATAACAAACACTTGCCAGAATGCACCTAGTAATGCACCAGCAAGGGCGGGTGCAAAATTATAAATGGCTGATACACCAGAGGATAGAATTGCCCCAATACTTGCGCCAAGCGGTCCGACAACAATGAGTGTCAATGGTGCCATTATGATCAATAAGAATAATGGTGTGAAAATATTTCGAATAGACTCAGGAAATATTTTATCTAGTAATGGTTCAATAACAGACATAACCCACACTGCCAATAATATTGGCACAACACTTGATGTGTACGTTGTAGGCACTACTGGTATGTTAAAGAAATTCATTGTTTGTGAGCTAGCAGTAATGGCAACCAAAGTCGGATAAACCAATGTGGTAGCCAATGCTACTGCAACGAATTGATTGACTTTTAATTTTTTAGCTGCCGTAAAGGCTAATAATATTGGTAGGAAATAGAAGAAACCGTCGCCCGCCGCATACCAAATTTGATAAGCACCACTTTTTGTTGTTAACCAACCTAGTGCGACAAATAATGCCAAAAGGCCTTTCAAAATACCAGCTCCAGCCATGGCACCCAAGAAAGGTGTAAAAACGCTAGATATAAAGCTAATGAAACGATTTAACAGATTATCTTTCGTTTCAATTTTTTTATCATCATTCTGACTATCCGTGTTTTCTAAATCAGCCATTTCTGCCAAAGGATCGAATACTTTGGCAACAGCATTACCAATAACGACTTGATATTGACCTGCAGACTTCACAACCGTGACGACACCATCTAAATTTTCAATTTTTTGTGTGTCAGCTAATTTTTCGTTCTTCAACTTAAACCGTAAACGTGTTGCACAGTGCCAGGCTGTGTCAATATTATCTTTGCCACCAACATCATTTAAGATATTTTCAGCCAATGCTTTATAATCCATCTTATCTCCTTCTCTGAATAAGAAAACCCAAGTTCATGATAGCAGACGCTAAAAAGCGCTTGTTATCATAAACTTGGGTTTTGCCTAATTAAATAGTTACAATCCCGTCAACTTTGTTGACTCATTTCATTTATAATTCTTTGAATATGAATAGTGACATAAACTTGTTCGTTCAAAGAAATATTTTTATTTAGCGTACTTTTGACAAACTGGGTTATTTTTTGCGTACAATTAAATGCTTGCGGATATTTTTTAAACACATGTGCATATAAGACATCATCCGTCTCTTCTGACGTGTTCACTTTTTTACTACCCGTAATGCGCTCAACAAAGAATCGTAAATGTACAAGAAATCGCTGATAACTCATTGAATTTTCATCAAGGTGCGTTTGCAACTGATACTGTACAATCGTGATAATGTCACTTAGCAATTTTGTCATTTGCGCACCTTTATCTGTACGATACTGCGAAGATGTACGATTTTCGACAAATTTTAGTGCAATAAATCCCGCTTCATAATCTGCTAATTGTACACCAAACAATTTATCAATCATCTGCAGTGCCTCTTGACCAACTGCATATTCTGTTGGATAAAAATGCTGAATTTCCCATAATAGTTCATTACGGATAACGATTTTATCCCTGGTTCTCTGAACAGCAAAATGAATATGATCCGTAATGGCAATTAATAAGTAAGCATTAAATTTTGTATTCAGTTTTTTTTCAGCCACTTTTATAATTTGAGATGCAATTTCAAAATATTTCGGCGAAATATCGTTAATCAATTCATCGAATAAAGTTAACCAACGATCCTCTGTCGGCGTATACATTTTGTCAACCGCTGATTCATCTATAACCTGCCCAACTTTTTTCTGAAAACCTATCCCTTTGCCAATTAAAACAACTTCATGACCGTTATTGTCTGCCAGCAGAACGTTATTATTAAATGTTTTTTTTACATGCATCGCCTCCTGAACCTCCCGATTTTTAGATACCGTTATAAAACAAAAACCCGACAAAAATTGTACAAAGCCGCAAAAGCTTGTAACAAATTATTGTCAGGTTTTGCCCGTTCGCACGGTAACAATCCTTTATGAGTTTAGTATACAACAAAATGTAAGCGGTTTCAACTACATCATGATAATTATTCATTTACATTTATATTTATCATCATTTTTTGTATAATGGATTTAACAATATGCTATTTGGAGGCACTAATCATGTTATTCAAGGATAAGGTAGACACTTTTGTGCCTGCCACAATACCAGCGTTTGCAAATAAACTATTTCTTGATGTTGCCTACACTTCTCAACCACAATTACGCCTAGATATATACTTACCAGCAGGAAAAGGGCCTTTACCAATTATTTTAGATATATACGGTGGTGGTTTGTTGCGCGGTAAAAAATCCTCCTTTAAGTTAAATTCAAGCCTACGCTTTTTAGCAAATGGTTTTGCTGTTATAAGTGTTGACTATTGCCTTAACACACAATTCAAGAGCCAATTCCCAAATCAAGTCAGTGATATTCGATCAGCTTTAGAATATTTATCAATAAATTCAGCAAAATACCAGCTCGATATGTCTCATGTCACACTCATCGGGGAATCCAGTGGCGCGCAATTAGCAGTCTTAGCAGCAGCAACTTTTTCCGCACAATATACATTAGGTAGGCCCTCCAAAGCAACGATCAACCACAAATTTCCCAAAGTAAATCGTGTCATCGCTATGTATGGTCCATATCAAGTTGATCACTTCCAGACCCAGTTTGAAGCACTAGGTATCAAACCGCAATTTTCTGAAACAGGTACCGCACAATCGTTTGAAGGGATTATGTTACATGATCATGCACCAAGATGCGTTCCTAATTTAGTCACACAGTCTAACCCAGCAACTTATTTTACAAAAAACATGCCACCATTGATGCTTATTGCCGGAAAAAAAGATCCCGTAGTTCCTTATCTTCAAAGTGTACAACTGGCGGCAACTTATCGAACCATTGTTGGCAATCATATTAAAACACAGTGGTTGCCGTATGGTGTTCATGGACCAAAAGATTATAATAACGATGCGATACACATTCAAAAATTAACATTTATCAATCAAAATTAAAAAATCGTAGGATACCATGCCCAAAACTTATGAGTCATTGCGTTCTACGATTTTTTAATTTTAGATCATATCTAATATTGTTTTTAAAACACCTGCATGATTATTATCAGCACTGACAGGATTAAATGGCCCAGTAATACTAGCATCTGGCATAATAAATGGCTGACCCACAGCCATTAACATTTCTAAATCATTTTCACCATCACCAAAAGCCGCAATATTAGCCATGCTAATTCCTAAATTATCAGCTAACATTTTTAATCCAATTGCTTTATTAACACCTGCTGCTACAATGTCAATTGCCCCTGTACCAGTTTCTGTAATGTGAACAGAATCACCAAGAGTTTGCCGCGCAACATCATAAAATTGTGTTTCATCAAAATTTTGCCAGTTCATCGTGACTTTTAAAATTGGCGCTTTAATTTCTGATACATCATCAAATATGATCACTTTTTTAAAATATCGACGGTGTGTTTGTAACGTTATATGAGCATACTCACTCGGTATATATGCTGTGTCATCTGTTGAATAAACTAATCCACGACTGGGTTTAACAGGAAAATCAATTAATAGTTGTTGTACACGCAGTAATATTGGCAAAGCCATTGTGCGTTCATAAATCAATTGCCCATCAGCATTAGTAACCCGTGCGCCATTATTAGTCACATAGGCCATGCCTTCATCTAAAAAATCTGCTAACAATACATTAATTCGTTCTTGATGAACACCCGTCGCAATAGCCAACTGGATATTTTTATTTTTAAGTTTATCTAACACAACACGAAATAGCGCTTTATCAAAGGATTTATCATCTGATAAAAACGTGCCATCTAAGTCCGTTGCAATAAGCTGAATGTTTGCCATTAATTTTTCAGTATGCCTTCATTTATTTGTTGTTCTGAATTAATACAGTAAACTTGAATCTCATTATAGTTTACCATGAGAACTAACAACTATGTTTGTTCTAAAATGCGCTTTGCTATCCAAGCCCCTTCACGTAGAATAACTGTGTTAACTCCAGGTCTTGGAATAACTGTTCCAAACCACTTCAAACCCTCTAATGGTATGCCGTAGACATATAAATGAGGAATAATCACGCCGGATGCGTCAATTACTTCAAAAGTTTTCGGATCGACATTAATTGCCCCTAATTTGTAAGTTGATCCATCATCTCGTGTGCGCAAAGGTTGCACAAACATGCCACTATTCTTTAAATTCGTAACGAGTGGGTTTCTAGATATGGCCATATCTGTTGACCCTAACCGCGCTTCAATCAGTGCATTTCCCTGAAACCTTTGTCCCCGAATATCATGTGCCTCAAATTTACCGGCTACTGTTGTCACCTTAATATTTGCAGCAGTCACTTCAAAAATACCGGCCTTAATGAGCGCTTTTAATTGTTCTACTCGTTCTAAAGGCGGCCCAACTGACACAAGTATATCTAACGGCTTAAAACGTGTCATAAATTTTTCATAATCATCTGCTGAAAAATAATTCTGTGCAATCACATCACGTACCAAATCACGAATATCTCGCATAATATCAAATGTACCCGCATATGGTGCGTTCTTGTTACCTAATCTGGCATCCTTAATGTCTGCTAATAAATAGTCTAAGAACCATGCTGCATAATCCACCTTCTCAGGCAAATCACGCGCCGGATTGCGTATCAATTCAATATCAAATTCTGGTACATGCGTCAAACCAAATTGTTTCGCTGTCTCGTTTAAATGCTTCCCTGTTAATAAAGCTTTTTTAAAATCTTCAATTTGCTTGTGTGTTAGCTGAGTATCCTTTGAGTCAAGCCGATTTAGCCAGTATTTATATGTTAATTCTTTGACAATCAAGTTTTCAAAACTGTTATAGGAAATGTGCCCATTCCCTGCATCCCGCAAGGCGTTTAAGGCCGACAATGTGAAGAAGACTGGTTGATAAAGTTCCCCTGATAGTTTTTCGTTCACGCCTCGCGCATGTAATGGAAAGCCACCACGTGAACCAGCTATCACATGTGGTTCATGACCTGACGGTTCATAAACTAATTCTCCTGTACCATCTCGCGTGAACTTACCGCCTTTTCCAAGAGATAATGCTGCAACGTAATCAAAAAAGCTCAATCCCAAACCGCGCATAATTACAGTATCATTTTCATGAAAATCAGACAAATCAGCTTCAGATGGATGAGTAGGTGTAACATACTTCAAATGGTGTTGTGCCGCAAATGCTTTAAACGCCGTTTCTTCTTCAGTCAGATGATCATCAGAATGACCAAGCGCCATGACAACATGATCAGCTAATATTTGAGCTCCATCAGCTAATTCCAATTGAAACATTGTGCCAATTTTAACGACATTAATCACACTTTGCTTAGTGAAATTAAGTGTTTGATTTGGCCGTACACGACGTGTCAACCACTCAAAAAACCACGCTGCATAAACACCCATCATCCCACGCGATGAAAAATCATCCGGTTTGGTTAATCGTGATGCTTCAATTGAATAATGTTCAGTAAACTCGGAATGACTGGCTAAAAACGCTGACGCCTCTTGCTTTAACCATTGGATCATCGTTGGTCCAGGATAAGGTGTGCCACCATTATCAATCGACTCATCATTGAATAATGTAATTTGATCAATGACTGTATTCATTAGAAATTGTTCGTTTTGCGAGATGGCTGGATCCCACACCCGGCCACCGATAGCGTATGGATCATAGATTTGAACGTCAATTTGTGTATCGTCGTCCGCTAAATTAATTAGACGTTCAGCAACAGCAAGTCCCCGCGGACCAGCACCAATAATTGCAACTTGCATATATTTTTTCTCCAAAGCGTGCACCAAGAAACGCCTCTATTCTATATTTAAACTAGTATTCATTATAAGGG
>ERZ794962.100-NODE-100-length-13792-cov-4.805198_pt1 | contig 13792 bp, 17 predicted proteins | sample MGYA00375739_ERZ794962 | MGnify/ENA primary metagenome ERZ794962 (study PRJEB30138, sample SAMN05968710) | food fermentation metagenome | isolation source: fermented_meat | host: spontaneous_fermented_meat_time_7_first_replicate;spontan... | place: Italy...
GGCCATTTTTAACCTTGAAATTGGTCCTCACAACCGCGAGCAAAGTCATTACCTGAACCTGTGGGTATATAGGCAATAGGTAGTTTAACAGCACGCTTAAATTGTAGTAGCCCATTTAACACCTCGTTTAATGTGCCATCACCACCGATAACGAGAACAACCGCGGTAGGATCATCAATTGTTTTAGCTAGTTTTTTGGCTAAATACATAGCATGTCCAGCATAATCGGTATCATGCCATGCGGCAATATTTGGTGTTTTTTTGATGTTGATGACAATATTTGAGTGAACGCCATTACCAGCGGAAGGGTTATTAATGACAAAATAATTAGGCATGATTTGCTATTTCTTTCAAAAAATAAATTAGTTTCATTGTATCAAAAAAAGCCCCTAAGGGCTATGAACAATATGATATTAACCTAAGAAGTGTCGGAGTTGTGCCATGCGATTGATTAAAGCTGTGGTAGCAACTGGGGCACCATCTTTGATTTGAACAACTTGTAGTGCAATTTCTGCGTGTTGTTGTTGTTCGCGGTTGTGAGGACCAATTTCAAGGTTAAAAATGGCCTTGAGTGTCATAATATCTTGTTCAACCTCTGCCCAGGCAGGACTTTGAGTTTTCAAAATTTCTAAGGCATCTAAATTAATATAGCCTGCTAATTCACGGAAATCTTTTTTCATGCTAGGATAGTTCCGGACAAAAACTGATAAATGATCAGCGTTTAGATTTGCTAATGCACGACCAAAACCAATAAATTCAGGCGGTATACCAATGGAATAAAATGATCCTGTAAAGTTAATAGCACGGGGGAGCTCAATGCCATCAACTGATCGTGAATAACCAAGAACGCCAACGTGTTGGCGACGATCGCGACGCTTAGGAAAAGCTTTGAATATAGGTTGCATGTCGGGAATTAATTGATCTAGTGTATCTGCATAAAATCGAGCAGATTCTTCAGCCACTTCTGCTAGGATTTTTTGATCATTAGCAGAAATTTTTAATGGTTCAGCATTTGGCAGTTTTTCTTTTAACTCTGTGATGGCTTGTTGTACATCTGCCAACGGAAAATCATAACGGAAAGCGGACTGGACAGTCGCAGTGCGTACACCTGGGAATTCTGTGACATAGCGGTCAATACGATGTGGTGATAAACCACCACGGAAAATAGCTGAACCTGTTCCAGAAATGGGATAAATATCGATATTTTCTTCTTTTGCAAATTCATGTAATCTTGCAATGGCAAGTTTATTACCTGTGATTGAACTCATAAATCCAGCAGTTAATGCAGAGTCAGATCCTGCTAAGAAGACACGCAGATACTTTGGTCGAAAACCAAAGTGTTCTTCATGTAATTTGAGGTATTCTTTCAAAATTTCAGGCGCGTGTAATTGGGTATTAAAATCCTCAAACAGAGGAATCATTTCAATATAGGGTGTGTTTTTGTCAGTTTTTGTGAATTCAACTGACTTAAAGTTGGCTAATTTTTCAAACAATATCTGCATTTCAAGTAATTGATCTGCACGTTGTGCCATTGGTAATATGGCTTCAAACAAAGGGCGTTGATCAAATCCAAGATCATGAGCAAAGTCCTCTGAACTTAAAATAGCAGTCATTGCTTGCATTAAGCTATAGCCTTTTTCTTCCCAAATATTTGGGAAACGGAAAGTCAGAAATTTATCACGACCAATTTGATTCGTTTTGAAGTAGTCATATTCGGTACTAAATAGGCGATCGATGACAGCTGCATCGGCATGCTTACCTTCCCAGTCCCACATGTACTCATCAACGTTTAATTCACTAAAATTTTCAAAAGCTTCATTCATCTCGTTATATGCGCTGATAAATGGTTGTTGCGAGGCGTCCCAAAATGGTGCATTAGCATTATCAGGATGTTGCGTACCCATAATAGTAGGGAATTTTCGTTGTGTCATGACGGCTCCTTTGTTTTGTACTTATACCATTTTAGCATACTGGTAGGCGTTTAAAAATGGCAATTTGAATTTTTATATAATAAAATACGTGAAAATCGAAAGAATGTTCGGAAATTATGATATTACTTGTCATATAATCAGAAAATCAGCTGTTGGATTAGATAAAATATGAACAAAAAAGCCAAGCACTGAATGAAAAATGCTTGACTACTTATTCAAATCATAATTAACATTGGTAAGACCATAGGTTTACGTGCAGTCTCTTTATATAAAAATCTAGAAAGATCATCAATAACCGCTTGACGAATATCTGCTTCGTTAACATTTGGATTACTCATCACACGACGCATTGTTCCAAAAATAACACGGCGGGCTTCATTAATCAAATCACCAGATTCACGCATGTAAACGAATCCACGAGACAAAATATCTGGACCAGATAAAATTTCTTTTTCTTTTAAATCAATTGTTGCAGTTACGACAACTAAGCCGTCCTGAGACAATTTTTGACGATCATGTAATACAACTGAACCGATATCTCCGATACCCGATCCATCAATGTAGGTATCATCACCAGGAAAATGACCAGCAACACGGGCATTTTCGCCATCTAAAGCTAAAACATCACCATTCTCTGAAATGAAAGTATGATCTTTAGGCACATCAAGTTCTTGCGCTAATGATGCATGAACCTTAAGCATACGATACTCACCGTGGACCGGCATGAAGAATTTTGGTTTCATCAAGGCAATCATCAGTTTTTCTTCTTCTTGACCACCGTGACCAGATGTGTGGATGTTATTGACTTTACCATAAATAACATTAGCGCCGCCTTCTTCTAACTTATTGATTACTTGATTGACGGAAGCCGTGTTACCAGGAATAGGTGAGGAAGAAAAAATAACGTTATCTTTAGGTTTTAGACGAATTTGTTTATGAGTTCCTTCAGCAATTCGCGCTAAAGCCGCCATTGGCTCACCTTGAGAACCAGTGGATAAGATCAATAACTCATCATCTGGAATATGCTTGATTTCAGATTGTTCAACAAGCATATTATCTGGGATGTTCAAATAACCTAGTGCACGACCGTTAGTTACAGCTGATTCCATTGAACGACCAAAGACAGCAATTTTACGACCATGTGCAATGGCAGCATCAGTTGCCATACGAACACGATTCATATTAGAAGCGAATGTAGCAAAAATAATGCGGCCATGTTCAATTTTATCAAAAATACGATTGACTGATTTGGCGACCCAAGCTTCTGATTTTGTCCATTCAGGACGTTCAGCGTTAGTTGAATCACTCATCATGAGTAAGACACCATTTTCGCCAATACGAGCCATTGACCAGAGGTTAGGTGGCTGTTTTGTTGTGGGTGTCAGATCAAATTTAAAATCACCGGTCTCAACAATTGTACCAACAGGGGTATGGATAGCAACACCAAACACATCAGGTATTGAGTGCGTTGTTCGGAAAAATTCAACACTTAATTTATCAAACTCAAGTACTGAACCATCTGTAATTTCGTGCAGCTCAACACGATTTAACATTTGCTTTTCTTCAAGTTTATTCTTGATCAAAGCCATGGCTAAAGGACCAGCATAGACTGGAACATTAACTGATTGTAAAAAGTAGGAGATGGCACCGATATGGTCTTCGTGTCCGTGCGTAATAACCAATGCCTTGACGCGATCGATGTTGTCGACTAAATAAGTATAGTCAGGAATAACATAGTCAATGCCGAGTAAATCATCTTCCGGGAACTTAATACCCGCGTCGACGACAATGATTTCATTTTGATACTCAATACCGTATGTGTTCTTACCGATCTCGCCTAATCCACCTAGCGCATATACTGCGACTTCATTAGGTTTAATATCTACAGAATATGTCATAATTAGAATGTTGTAATTTCGAAGTCAGGGTTGGCTTTTTCGTAAGTTAATGCCTTATCTGTTAATTCTTCGATAGCTTCCACATTATAAGTTGTGTTTTCTTCAATAATTTCCCGTGCTTGTGGCAAACTGTCTGCCGTTAAGTAGAGTGAAACCGTTGTTTCACGCTTGGGATTGCGTTCTGGGTGTTCTTGGTAATAAACTTTGTAAATCATAATGCCTCCAAAATATAGTAGTTTAATTTAATTTTTTACGAACGAAAACCTATATAATAGTGTACCACATAGCTTATACAAACGGGGGAATTGTCAAAATTATTGCTTGATTATTGTGTATAATATTGTTAGATTTATAGAAAGGAATAATCAAATGACAGTTCAATCTATTGCCGTTTTCATGGGCGCACAATTTGGAAATGATCCAGAATATACTATAATAGCCGAGAAGCTTGGCCAATTAATTGCTGAAAAGAAATTAAAATTGGTTTATGGTGGCGGTAGGGATGGTTTAATGGGGGCAACTGCGCTCAGCACAATGGCCCACGGTGGTGAGGTTATTGGCATAACCCCAAACAATCTCGCCGAAGATGCCATTTCACCAGAGCAAGTGACGCGGTTAATTGAGGTTGATAGTATGTCAGAACGTAAAGACCTTATGATGCGCTATGCGGATGCTTTTGTTGTGCTTCCAGGTGGTTTTGGTACTTTAGAAGAATTGGCACAAGTACTGAGTTGGGCAAAGATAGGTTTACATGATAAGCCACTTGTCTTATTAAACATTAATGGTTTTTATGATAGTTTATGGGCTTGGCTAAAAGAAACTGTGACCAACGGTTTTGTAGCTGAACACGAATTACAACATGTACAGCTCTTTGACAATATTGATGATACATTAATCTATATTAATCAATTTAACGTGTTAATCCATGAAACAAACGACTATTAATTGTGTATGAGTAGGAGAAAAAATGGTGAATTCTGATTTAATGGCTGAGTTTATTAGTGTCTATATGTCATCACTAAAAAATTTAGAGAAGTTAATTTCACAACCAACAAGTCAGTTTGGTATATCTTTTGAACAATGGTTAATTATGACTGCAGTGGTGAATAGTGATCAGGACAAGCCACTAACGATGACCAAAATTGCCGCCGAGCGTGGCGTGACAAAGGGCGCAATCGCGCGACAACTTAAACCGCTGTTTGAACAAGGCTACCTTGAGCAAGTACGAGATGAGCAGGATCATAGACGTATTTTATTAAACGCAACACTTGAAGGGCAACGCGTGGAATCAATTATTACACGATGTGTGAACAGTCGTTTTAATGGTTGGCTGGATACATACGGCTTAGTTGAGGGACAGGCATTATTAAGTACATTACGTCGATTAGACGCATTGATTGTGCAACCAGAATTAAATAAAGAGAAACATTGATATATCAACATATTTGTGGTAAAATTCTATCTTGTGTGAAGACTGCAAATATAGCAGTTTTCTGTTATAATAAACTATATTATTAATAAAAGAGGATATTAATCATGGCTATTGGCATGAATGATTTAAAAAATGGTTTGACAATTGAGTATACAAACGGTTTATGGCGTGTTTTGGATTTCCAACACGTGAAGCCTGGTAAGGGTGGTGCTTTTGTTCGTTCAAAGTTGAAGAACTTACGTACTGGTGCTGTTAATGAAGTGACATTCCGTCCTGGAGATAAGTTTGAACAGGCAGACATTACAACACGTCCTATGTCTTATTTGTATGCTGAAAACGATGGTCGTGTTTTCATGGATGTTGAAACATATGAACAAGTCAATTTGCCAGATGATAAGATTGCATCAGCCTTAAAGTTTTTGCTTGAAGGTATGGAAGTCAAGGTTACGATGTATGGTAACGAAATTCTTGGTGCTGAATTGCCATCAACAGTACCCTTGAAAATTACTGAAACACAACCCGGTATTAAAGGTGCAACTGCAACCGGTTCAGGGAAGCCAGCAACTTTGGAAACAGGCGCAACTATAACAGTGCCTGATTTTATTAACGAAGGTGAAACAATCATCGTCAATACAGAAGACGGTGCATATAAAGGCCGTGCTTAATAAAAAAGCATGACATTAAAACGTCATGTATTTAATTTTACAGTATGAGTGTTTGAGTAATAGGGAACACGTCTCAAAAAGTTCCCCCTGTGGAACTTTTTATTTTAAAGAATATTTTCGAGGATTAAATAATGGCCAGAGAAATTAAGCGTAATAAGCAGACTGCAAAAAACATTATATTGGCAACTGAAAATTCAGTTGTTGGTGGAACGACACAAGTAACGCCAGAAGTCATCGAAGTGGTTGCCCAAATTGCGACGCAAGAGGTACCTGGTGTTTATTCAATGCGAGGCACATTGTCAGATCGCTTTACAAATGCATTTGAATCTAACGCACGTGGAAAAGGTGTAGAATTATCCCATACTGAGGAAGGCTTAGTCATTGACGCCTATGTCTTTTTGCAGTATGGGGTTGTTGTGCCCAAAGTTGCGCTTGAAATTCAACATGCAATTCAATCTCAGATTTCATCAATGACGGATTTGCAGGTCACTCAAATAAATGTTCACGTGACTGGTATTGTACCAGAAAAAATTTCTAGTAGCATTGATCCTGATAATTTATTTGGTGAATCTGGTACAACTGAGGTAGTTAAGTAATGTCTAATTTGACACGGCACGAATCACGTCAAGCAGCGTTTCAAGTTCTGTTTGCGTTAGAAAAAGATCCAAAAAGTAATAACATTGATAAACTATATGACATTGTGTTGGAAGGCAAAGATTATGATGATTACCTGCCACGACTAGTTAATGGTGTTTTGGGTACAAAAGCAGAATTAGACGAGCAGATTACTGCCCATTTAGCGAATGGATGGGCAATTAATCGTATTAATAAAGCTGATCTTATTATTTTACGATTGGCAATATATGAGCTATTAAATAATTTGGTTCCTTATAAGGTGGCCATTGATGAAGCTCTGATATTAACTAAAACTTTTTCGGATGAAGAAAGTCGTAAGTTTGTTAATGGCTTGTTGAAAAACTTTACACCAGCAGTTGCACCAAAAGTTGAGTAAGTCATTATAAGTCGCATGGCGGCTTTTTTTCTTAATGACATTCAAATATTAAATGATGATTTTATGATTGAAAAATAGCGAATGGTTCATTGATTATGCCCTAAATATCTAAAAATAGGAGGAATAGCTCGGAGAACTGTTTGCAAGACGTTGTATAACGAATAGTAATGTTTGTTTTCTAAAAACGTTAACGCATAGCTTCTTTGTGCATTTTAAAATATGGCAATTTATGATTTAACAAAAACACCGGCAGATAGTTATGATACGCATACGCACTTAAATGATGATAAATTATTTCACGATGTGCCAGCTTATATTGGTCGTGCACATGAGTTTCGCGTGATGGAAATGAATATTGTTGGTTATGATGCTAAAGGCAATGAAAGAGCTTTAGAAATTGCACAAGCACATGATAATATCTATGCAGTTTTGGGCTTTCAACCAGAAGACACCGGCGATTTTGATGCTGTTGCTGCTGAAAAGTTAGAAAAGCAATTGCAACAAAGTAAAGTGGTTGGTGTCGGTGAAACCGGTTTGGATTATTATTGGGAGACAACAGCACACGATGTTCAAAAAAAAGCTTTTCAAACACATTTAGCATTGGCTAAAAAGTATGATTTACCAATTATTATTCATAACCGTGATGCATTTGAAGATGTTTACGCCATGTTGAAAGATAGCGGGGTCACAAAAGGCGTAATGCATAGTTTTTCTGGTACACCAGAACAGGCAATGGCGTTTGTTAATTTGGGGATGCATATCTCATTTAGTGGTGTCGTGACATTTAAAAAAGCTGAAGATGTCCGTGAAGCAGCCAAATCTGTACCCTTAAACCGTCTATTAGTTGAAACTGATGCGCCGTATTTAGCACCAACGCCATTTAGAGGAAAAGATAATGAACCGGCACTTGTAAAATACATTGTTGATTCGTTGGCAGAAACGCTTAATATGACACCAAAAGAAATATCAGATATCACACGTCAAAACGCGCATCGCCTTTTCTTAAATCATGATTGAACGACCACATATTAATGAAATGATTGTTGTCGAAGGTAAATCTGACACACAAAATTTAGCCCGTGCAGTAGTTGCTGATACAATTGAAACTGGTGGTAGTGCTGTTAATGGCGATGCTATCAAGCGTGCGCAATATGCAGCAAAAACACGTGGTGTCATTATTCTAACGGATCCTGACTTTAATGGGCAACGTATTCGTCAAATTATGACCACAGCCGTCCCTTCAGCGAAGCAGGCATATATTACGCAAAGTGAGGGTCGCGCGCAGAAAGATAATTGGCATAAGTCTTTGGGTGTCGAACATGCTGAACCAAATATACTACGGCAAGCATTAGCATTTGTTATGACGCCTAAAATTGATATAGTAACTGATGTAGATCAGCAATTTTTGATACAAAGTGGGCTATTAAATGGTCAAGATGCTCGAAAGCGTCGCGAAATAGTTGGTGAGTCATTACATATTGGTTATACAAATGGTAAACAATTGTTAAAACGTGTGCAGCAATTTGGAATTACGCAGGCACAAATTTTGACAGTATTGAAAGGTAAGTGACTAAATGGCAGAGATAATAGATATTGCAAATCCAACACGAACACAAGCAATTTTAAATGCATATGGTTTGCATGCTAAGAAAAAATTCGGACAAAATTTTTTAACTGACTTAGATGTGTTGCATGGGATTGTTGATACTGCAGATATAACGAATGAAGATTATGTTATTGAAATTGGACCAGGAATTGGATCTTTAACCGAACAAATAGCACGCGCAGCAAAAAAAGTCCTAGCTTTTGAAATTGATACACAAATGGTCAAAGTTTTAGGGGAAACCTTAAAGGACTATGATAATGTTAAGGTCATTTCAGGTGATATTTTAGAGATGAATTTGCCTCAAATTATTACCGAAGAATTTGGTGAAACGGCTCATGTTAAAGTGGTTGCAAACTTACCTTATTACATAACGACACCAATTTTGATGCAGTTATTGCGTACTAACATTACGTGGGATAATATTGTGGTCATGATGCAGCGTGAAGTAGCTGATCGATTAAATGCTGAAGTGGGAACAAAAGCTTATGGGGTACTAACTTTAACGGTTCAGTATTTTGCAAATGCTCAGTTAGCGATAGAAGTGCCGGCAACAGCGTTTAATCCAGCGCCTAAAGTTGAATCAGCAGTAGTCAAATTGACACCGTTAGTACCGCAAGTTATTGTTGACCAACCTGAGAGATTATTTGGTGTGATTAAAGGTAGTTTTTCACATCGGCGTAAAAGCCTTTGGAATAATATGTTGCAAACTTATGGCAAAGACACATATATTAAGGAAAAAATAACAGCAGCCTTAAAACAAGCGACTATTGATCCATCCATACGTGCAGAACGTTTAGATTTAACACAATTAACAACATTATATCTAGCTTTACGTGAACAAGAGTTAACGCAATAACTGTATATTTTTTCATTATTTAGTTTGATTATACAGTCGAGTTTGCAATTAAAGCTTATTTGTGTTATACTTAAATAAGTTTTTCACGAAAGGTGGTATAAAAATGCCAAGTAGTTTGCAAGACATTAAGATTAAACTCGACGCCCACGTTGGCGAAGCCGTTACAGTAGTTGCACAAGCCGGACGTAAAAAGATTACAGAACGAACCGGTGTGCTACGTTCAACGTTTCCTTCTCTGTTTGTTGTCGAACTAGATGAAGAAGCTAAGTTTGAGCGCGCGTCATACAGTTATACTGACATTTTAACGAATAATATTGATATTACTTTTGCTGAATAAATAAAATGCCCTATTGGGCTTTTTTTGTAGTTGTGAGATAATTTAGGTTATGAAAAAACAAGTGCTTTATGCTATCTTAACGATTTCTCTGATACCAATTGGTATTTTTTTAATTGGCATGAAAATGACGGTTGCAACCCACCCAACACACCATGTACCTGTTCAAATTGTGACTGACAATGTGGCTTATCAACAAATAGCACAAGCGGTTGCTAATACAAGCGGACATGTGTCATTGTTATCAGGTAATTTAGCACAAAATAATGAAAAATCAATTTTCAAACAAGCAGAAATTCTCGTTACTGATAGCCACCAAAATCAATTATTAACGCAAAGACGTAATTTAAAGTTACATTCTAAATTATTAGTAGCAAGCGATGTGGTCAAAAATCAAGCTTATGCCAATTATTGGTTAAGTCCAGAGATCACTTTGAAAACAATTGCACGATTGTCTGATTTGCTGAGTGATTTAGATCCTAGAAATCGCAATAATTATATCAATAATAGTCAAAAATTAAATGAGCAAACACAAGCATTGTCTCAAGGCATTGAATCTTTAAAACAAGAAAAAAACGTGCATTACATTGCGACAAATAATGCACAACAAGTGTTCATGACACAACTAAACTATACTTCAGATGTCTCAAATATCGGAATTACCTCAGATAAAGATTTTGACAAATTGACCAAACGAATACGTGACAAACAAATTCGCTTTGTATTAACTGCAAGTCAGGATCAATCTGATCGAGATCGACATTTAGTGGCGTTAGCAAAAAGTGCTAACGTACCAGTAATTACTTTTAATCAAGTGTTACCATCGAATCAAAAAGTATGGCAATGGCAGTTGACATTTGTTGAACAGCTGCAGGCAGTTTTTAAACCAGTAGAAAGTGGTAAATAATGAGTATCATACGGACAAAAGACTTTGGTATTCACTATGGTGAAAAAAAAATACTAGCGCATGCTAGTATTGATATACCAGCGGGACGTTTTTTTGCTTTATTAGGCGAAAATGGTGCTGGAAAGACAAGTTTTGTGAAAGCGCTTATTGGGCAAAATCAGCAAACTGATGGTGAACTAAAGTTAAATACAAATCGCGTCGGATTTGTACCTCAATTTCGTGATATAACACGTGACTTTCCTTTAAATATAGCTGAATTTGTGGCTTTAAATTATAATAAAGGTTGGCGTTTGTGGCTGAATAAACGCGAGAAATCAGCAGTAGAGTCAGCACTAAAATTGATGGATTTGGCAGATATGAGTGACAAACGATTGGGTTTAGCATCCGGTGGCCAAAAGCAACGTGCATTTGTGGCACAAGCACTTGTTCAACAACCAAATTTGTTAATATTAGATGAATCTACCGCAAGTTTAGATCATGAACATAAAATACAATTATTACAGACTGTTAAGCAGTTACAAAAAACACAACATTTAACAATTTTATTTATTACACATGAATTAGAATTAGTCGCGCAGTTTGCCGATGGTTATTTATTTTTTGAAAATGGGCATGTAACCCAAGGGGGAGTGGATGAATTGCAGTCGTTAACCATGAAAATGACACATATTCATGCGGAAGATGAGGTGCGCCATGTTTAGTTACGATTTTATGCAAAATGCTTTTATGGCAGGAACAGTTGTCAGCATTGTTGCGGGTATTGTTGGTACATTTGCTGTCGCCCGCAACTATGCTTTTCTAACACATACTTTAAGTGAAATTGGATTTGCCGGTGCGGCTTTTGGTTTATTTGCTGGTTGGCCAGCACTACTTGGCATGATGATTGCAACAAGTGGGGCATCTATAGCGATCGGGGCATTAGAATCAGGGTACACAAAACGTGATAATGTCACAAGCGCAATCTCGGCATTGGCTATTGGGTTGGGAATTTTATTTTTAGCACTCGGACATACTAGTACGACAGCCGCTACTGGAATTTTATTTGGGTCCGTGTTAGGTATTAGTCGACAAAATTTGTTATTGTTAATTGTGTTAGCAATTTTTGTTATGGTTACGTTACTGATTAATTATCGGTCATTACGACAATTGGCATTTGATGAAGCTGGTATTTTCCTACAAAGTGGGCGTCAAAAAGCAGTACGTTATATTTTTTTAGTGATTATTGCTTTGTCGGTCAGTATTTCATCACAACTTGTTGGATCATTGTTAGTTTTTGTATTGGTAACATTGCCTGCTGCAAGTGCTAAATACTATGCAACAGCAACGACAAGATTAATGGGTCTAGCCGTTATCTTTGCTTTATTTGGTACTTGGTCTGGCTTAACATTGGCCTATTTAACAAATTTACCAGCCAGTTTTTTTATTGCAGTGATTGAAGTTTTAATTTATTTAGTTTCTGTTTGGCAGTTTCAAAAAAGTGCTTAAATACCGAACGTTAATATTTTAAAAGTGTTATAATTAATGTTAAATACTAATATTTATAAAGGAGAATACGTGCTGATTTGTTTATAGCACGTTTATACATCATGAAAACACGTCGTTCGGATCGCCTTGTTGATATGGCGCGCTACATGCTTGAGCGCCCTCGTACACTCATTTCTTTGTCCTATTTTGCTAAGCGGTATGATTCTGCTAAGTCTTCTATTTCTGAAGACTTATCCATTTTAAAAAGAACATTTCAGGAACGCGGAACAGGTTTACTCGAAACTGTCCCTGGTGCGGCTGGTGGTGCACGTTTTATACCATTCATGGCCGAGGATGAAGCAAAAAGCTTTATTGAAGAAATACGTCAATATGTCAATGACGAAACACGTGTGTTACCTGGTGGATATGTTTATTTGTCAGATTTGTTAGGTCGCCCAGATATTTTACGTCAAGTGGGTCGATTGATTGCCACACAGTATTTACGTGACAACATTGATGCAGTTATGACGGCAGCTACTAAAGGTGTGCCACTAGCACAGGCAGTTGCCGAGCAATTAAATGTTCCTTTTGTGATTGTGCGTGATGATGCTAAAGTAACAGAGGGACCAACAGTTTCTGTGAACTATTTGACAGGATCTTCAAAACGTGTTGAAAAAATGGAATTATCTCGTCGTTCGTTACGTACAGGATCTCGTGTCTTAATCGTTGATGATTTTATGAAGGCTGGTGGTACCATTCAGGGTATGCAAACACTTGTCAGTGAGTTTGATGGCACAGTTGTTGGTACAGCTGTGTTTGCTGAAGGTAGGTCGGCAACACGCTTGCTTGATCGCTTTACATCGTTACTACATGTGGATACAAATCTTAAAAATGGTGATCCGATTATAGTTACTGCTGGTAATTATGCAAAAGAAATTTATAAACGCGAGGCATAGTTAGTTATGATTGATGAAGTAAATGTTTTAGTATTGGCGGCTGGTAATGGGTCGCGTATGAAGTCAAGCGCCCCAAAAGTGTTGCATGAGGTTGCTGGCCAAATGATGATCGACTGGGTGTTAGATGCCGTTGAACCACTTTCAAAAAATAAACCAATCACAGTTATCGGTGTTGGCGCTGACAGTGTTCAGGCGCATGTTGGGTCGCGTAGTGAATTTGTTTTGCAGTCTGAACAACTTGGTACTGGTCATGCTGTTCAGCAAGCCCAGTCACAACTTGAGTCAAGTCATGGTGTGACACTTATTATGTCAGGTGATACGCCGATGTTTCGTTCTGAAACGCTGTCAGAATTTATCGACGAACATAAGAGGTCTAACAACGCAGTAACTGTCTTGACTGCTATTGCAGATGATCCGACTGGTTATGGTCGAATCGTACGCGCAGATGATGATACTGTGATCAAGATAGTCGAACAAAAGGATGCTAGCGTGACGGAGCGCCGTATCCGAGAAGTCAACACGGGCGTGTATATTTTTGATAATCAATTATTATTTGAATCACTATCACAAGTAAAAAATAATAATGCACAGGGTGAGTATTATTTGCCAGACACGTTAGATATTTTGCGTCAGTCTGGTCATCAAATTGGTGCCTATACTTTACAGAATTTTACCGAATCACAAGGTGTCAACGACCGTGTAGCTTTATCTGTTGCAAATCAAGTCATGCA
>ERZ794962.102-NODE-102-length-13612-cov-4.413513_pt1 | contig 13612 bp, 10 predicted proteins | sample MGYA00375739_ERZ794962 | MGnify/ENA primary metagenome ERZ794962 (study PRJEB30138, sample SAMN05968710) | food fermentation metagenome | isolation source: fermented_meat | host: spontaneous_fermented_meat_time_7_first_replicate;spontan... | place: Italy...
GCTGGTGTATTAGGTATTATGACACGTTTACCAAAAATAGGCCATTTCTTGATGGCTACACAAAATGGACGGTATATCGTTGTTGGCATTATCATTGTTTTGTTAATGGTCTTTTGGCTGTGGAATGTTATTATAGCCAAAAAATTAAAAAAACTTGATGAAAGCAAATAAAACAGGTAGCAATAGTTTATACTATTGCTACCTGTTTTTTTATTAATCTCGGCGTGTTAATTTCACAACGCCTTCCCAACGTGCAGTTTGTGGGAACATATCAATGCTTTGAATGTAATCGACTTTATAGGCTTTTGTTAAATCAACTAAATCACGAGCCAATGTTGATGCGTTACATGAGATGTAAACGAATTTTTCAGGTTTTGTACGCAAAATTTCACGACGTAAAGCAGTATCTAGTCCAGTTCGTGGTGGGTCGACGACCAATGCGTCTGCTAACCAGCCTTCTGACTGCCATTTTGGAAATAGCTCTTCTGCTGTTCCTACTTCGTACTGAGCGTTTTCAATGTGGTTTATTTTGGCATTAATGTTAGCATCATCAACTGCTTCAGGGATAATTTCCATACCGCGAACTTCGCCAACCTTATCAGCTAAACTTAAACCAATTGTACCAACACCAGCATAGGCATCGACTAGTTTATCAGCGTGTGTTAAGTCAAGCGCTAATAGTGCTTCCTTATAGACTACTGCCATTTGTGTATAATTGAGTTGCATGAAGGCACGAGGAGAGAGTTGGAAAGTTTTTCCCATAACTGTTTCTTCAATGTAGTCTTTACCCCATAATTTGATTGTTTCATCACCCCAGACAAGACTTGTGCGACCAGGATTGAAATTTTGGAAAATACCTGTGACTTCTGGTAAGGCTTGATTAATAGCCGTAATCAACGCTGTATCTCCAGGGAACCCATCGGTATTGGTCACAAAAGTTAATTGTATTTCACCAGTTGTATGTGATACACGAACGACAATGGTTTTAACTGTGCCATGATTTTTATCTTCATTGTAGATTGAAACTGACAGTTTATCAAGTAGTTCACGAATCGTTCGTAAAACTTTCATTGTAATAGGGTCTTGTGTATGGACAATAGGCAAATCGACAAGATCGTGACTACCACGTTTGTACATACCGACACTGAGCTTTTTACCTATTTTACGAACTGGAAATTGTGCTTTGTTACGGTATTCGTATGGGTTTTCCATGCCAATTGTGTCGCGCAAATCATAATCGGACCAACCGCGTGGTTGAAATTTTTCTAATGACTGTACAAGGACGTCTTTTTTAAATGCTAATTGTGCGGGATAAGTCATGTGCTCGAGTTCAAAGCCACCAACTTCAGTAGCAAATTCATCCATGGGTTTAACACGGTTTGGTGATTTTTCACGAATTTTTAACACGCGAGCTGCAATATATTTAGGTTCAACTTCAGTGACTCTAACAACAGCCACTTCATCTGGTAAAGCACCGGGAACGAAAACAATTTTACGTTTAAAGTAACCAATTCCTTCACCATTGATACCTAGGCGTTTGATTGTTAGTGGGAAGTTTTGATCGACATGTACATCCACACCATCGAAATGGGTATCTTGTCTTTGACCTGACTTGCGTGGATCAAATTTTTTGCCGTAAAAGGGCTTTTTACCACTTGAATTACTGTTTTTTTGTGCGTAGGCACGTTTTTTTGGTGAATTTTCTGTCATGATGTTTATGTTTTAGCTTGTCGCTAGACATTTTGTATTGAATAAGCGCTAAAACATTTCCTTTCTGCATTGCAATGCCATGGTAACTTTGCTATCCATCAAGTATAACAGCTAATCTTATATAAAACAGGTGATAAATTTATTTATAACACACTTGTGTTATATCACTCATGTGTTATAATTAAATTGTAAAGGAGATGTGGAAAAATGATAAGAAGCAACAACTTTATTAACCGCAATCACGATCGTGTACGCGGACAAACTTTAAATTGGAGTGATGATTATGAGATTTGATATTAAGGCGTATTTGGATGATAATTCACTCACGATTTATCGAGTAGCGAAAGATTCTGGATATGGTTATACAACAATCCATAAATCATTTAACAAAACGCAATCAGATGCAACTAGTTTGAATATGAGAGACCTTGATGCGCTTGCTAAAGCGCAACATCAAGCAATGTGGGAAGTGCTAAGAGATCTTGAGAAATTATATTTTAATTCAGACGAGCGTTGATGTAGCTAACAAATTTAAATGTAGCTACTACTAGTAAGCATCTGATATAAATGAATAAAAAGGGGAATTTTAAATGGCTAATGACAATTTTTTAAATGATCCATTCGGATCAGATATGAACAATATTTTTAACAATATGATGGGTAACATGAACGGTTATAATTCTGAAAACCGGCGTTATCTTATCAATGGACAAGAAGTGACACCTGAGCAATTTGCACAATACCGTCAAAGCGGACAGTTGCCACAGGGTCAACAGGCGATAATTAATGGGGATAGTACTGGTCGACAGGCAGCTCAGTCACAAGGACAACCTCAGCCGGAAGGTATATTAGCTAAGTTGGGCCGTAATTTGACGCAAGAAGCACGTGATGGTTTGCTTGATCCAGTGATCGGGCGTAACAAGGAAATTCAAGAGACTGCAGAAATTTTGGGCCGTCGTACGAAGAATAATCCAGTGTTAGTTGGCGATGCGGGTGTTGGTAAAACAGCTGTCGTTGAAGGTCTGGCACAAGCAATTGTGACAGGGGATGTACCTGCCGCCATCAAAGATAAAGAAATTTATTCGATTGATATCTCAAGTTTAGAGGCAGGGACACAATTCCGTGGTGCCTTTGAAGAAAATATTCAAAATTTGATGAAAGAGGTTAAGTCAGCAGGAAATGTGATCTTATTCTTTGATGAAATTCATCAAATTTTAGGTGCTGGTTCTACTGGTGGTGAAGATGGTGGCAAAGGTTTAGCTGATATTATCAAACCAGCCTTGAGTCGAGGTGAAATTTCCGTCATTGGTGCGACAACGCAAGATGAATATCGCAACACTATTATGAAAAATGCTGCTTTGGCACGCCGATTTAATGAAGTGACTGTTAATGCCCCATCTGCCAAAGATACACTGCAAATTTTAAAGGGTATTGCTGCATTGTATGAAACGCATCATCATGTTTCCTTACCAGAAGATGTGTTGAAGGCTGCTGTTGATTACGCGGTACAATATATTCCACAACGGTCATTGCCTGATAAGGCCATAGATTTGTTGGATATGACAGCAGCTCATTTGAGTGCTAAAAACCCAGTAACAGACAAAGTCAGTTTAGAAAAGCAATTGCATGACACTAAGGCAAAGCAGGAAAAAGCTGTTGCAGACGAAGATTTTGAGGCAGCATTAAAACATAAGAATACAATTGCTGAGTTGGAAAAGAAAATTGCTGGGGCAGATGAAGCGACAAAAGTTGTTGCAACTGCTAATGATGTGGCAGAGTCTGTTGAACGTTTGACAGGTATTCCAGTCGCACAAATGGGTGCTTCTGATATTGAACGTTTGAAGACAATTGGTGATCGTCTGGCTGGTAAAGTTATCGGACAAGAAGACGCAGTCAATATGGTTGCACGTGCTATTCGTCGTAATCGTGCGGGATTTGACGAAGGCAATCGACCAATTGGTAGTTTCTTATTTGTTGGTCCAACAGGTGTTGGAAAGACAGAGTTAGCTAAGCAACTAGCGTTAGATATGTTTGGTAGTAAAGATAACATTGTACGATTAGATATGTCAGAGTATTCAGACTTGACAGCAGTTTCAAAGTTAATTGGTACTACTGCTGGTTATGTTGGGTATGATGATAATAGCAACACGTTGACAGAAAAAGTTCGTCGTAATCCTTATTCCATTGTCTTACTTGATGAAATTGAAAAGGCAAATCCGCAAATCTTAACATTATTACTACAAGTAATGGATGATGGTCGGCTCACTGATGGTCAAGGTAATGTTGTTAACTTCAAAAATACAGTGATTATTGCAACTTCAAATGCCGGCTTTTCAGATAAAAGTGATGGGGAACTTATGTCGCGTTTGGCACCATACTTCCGTCCGGAATTCTTAAACCGTTTTAACGGCGTGATTGAATTTTCAACTTTGAGTAAAGATGATCTTAAGCAAATTGTTGATTTAATGCTAGCTGATGTGAATCAGACATTAGCTAAGAAAGAGTTAACTTTGCAGGTTTCTGACGATGTCAAGAATCATTTAATTGAAGATGGTTATGACGAAGCGATGGGTGCACGACCACTCCGTCGGGTGATTGAACAACAAATTCGTGATCAAGTCACTGACTTTTATCTTGATAATCCTGGCGAGAAAAAACTTAGTGCAGATTTAGTTGATGGTCAAGTTGTCATTTCGGCTATTATTCAAAAATAATATTGTGTCAAAAAGATCGGTTAGTAGAGATTACTAGCCGTTTTTTAGTGGCTAACTCGTTTTATTTTTAAGTAGCGCTTTAATAGCGATTAAATCCAAAAAATCTTGTCTAGACTAGTAAGTCTATGCTACGGTACCAGCAGCTTAACTTGTCTATACATTTGGGTTAAAATATGAATTTAATTATTTGTAAGCGCTTACAAATAATGTTATATTTAATTTGTAAGTAGCGATAGAGGAGAATTTGTGATGAATAAATATCAGATCATCCATGATGAATTGCTAAAAAAAATTAATGATGGGAAATATCCGGAAGATGCAAAATTACCCAGTGATTTTGCCCTAATGAATCGCTATCATGTTGCTCGCGAGACGTCGCGAAAGGCTGTTGCAATGTTAGTTGATGAGGGATATGTCATGCGAATTAAAGGGCGTGGGACATTTGTTATTAATCAAAATCGTTATTCGTTTCCGATTTCGCATGTTGAAAGTTATCGTGAATTAGCGGCACGTCTAAATCTCAATGAGCGAACACAACTGGATGCTATTTCAGACAAAGATGTCCCATTAGTTTTTGATTATGGTGAGCAAGTCCCCTTACCGGCAACAGAAATCGTACGTATTCGATATTTGGATAATGAACCTGTTATCATTGACCGGGATTATGTTTTAAAAGATGTGGTCCCAGAAATTAAAAGTTTGTCGGCGTCACTATCATTATTTGAATTATTTGAGCAGAAGTTAGGCTTAGTAATTAGTTATGCAAAAAAGACAATTACAATTGAAACCGCCAATACATTAGACAGGCAGTTAATGTCATTGACGGAACCAATGTCAATTGTCGTGATTCGTTCAGAAACCTTTCTTAATGATGGCAGAATTATCTCATTTACTGAATCCCGTCATCGTGGTGATCGGTTCAAGAGCGTTGAATTTTCTAGACGCCATTGAAATGATGTTAGGAATAGTTACACATAGGAGAAAAGAAATGACAAATACAAAAATTTTGGCGCCGCTTGCCGGCAAACTCATCCCATTAATAGAAGTTGATGATCCGATTTTTAGCAAGAAGACGATGGGTGAGGGATTTGGGCTGATACCAGCAGGTCATGATATTGTTGCACCAGTAAGTGGTGAAGTTATTGCTCTACAAGGACATGCGTTTGGTGTGCATACTTCAGATGGCCTAGATATATTGACACACATTGGTCTTGAAACCGTCAGTCTTGATGGCAAACCATTTTCATGGACGATTAAAAAGGGTGATCATGTAAATGCTGGTGATAAAGTTGGATCTGTTGATTTAGCCCAAATTACGGCAGCTAATCTATCTACAACAACGATGGTGGTCGTGACGAACACAGCTGAGCGGGTAGATAGTTTGAAAGTTATTGACTATAAAACGGTGACAGCTGGTGAAGTGGTTGCTGATGTAGCTATTAAACAAGAAATAACAGAGACAGCTAAAATGAGTCGTTCAGTAAAAGGATCTGGTAATCAGTATGAAGGACTGGCAGCTGACATTATTGCTGGTGTTGGTGGTGCACAAAATGTGGATAAAGTGATTCACTGTATTACGCGATTGCGTTTTTATTTGAAAGATCACAACATTGCTGATAATCAGGCCATTGAAAGTTTAGATGGTATAGCAGGTGTGAATTACGCTGATTCATTAGGACAGTATCAAGTTGTCATTGGTCCAGCGGTTACCGATGTCTATGATGAAGTGATTACACAATTAGGCGATAGTGTAGTTGACAGTGATGCAACAGATCAAGCAGTGGCTGAAACAAAAGGCAGTAATGGTTCTAAAAATCCAATTGTGCACGCATTTCAGGCGATAATTGGCACTATTACTGGTTCAATGATGCCAATCATTGGGCTACTTGCTGCTGGTGGTATGTTAAATGGTTTCTTGAGTTTAGTGTCGAATCAAGCATCATTTTCGGCTATCTATTTTATTGATCCATCCTCAAGTACGTTTACGATCCTACAATCTATGGCGATGGCACCGTTTTATTTTCTACCAATTCTAGTTGGCTTTTCAGCTGCCCAACAACTGAAAAGTGATCCATTTGTTGTTGCAGCTATTGGTGCATTTCTTGTTAAACCAGAATTTATCAACTTAACAAATGCGCATGTTGTCAATAATGCGATTGTTCAACCTGGTAAAATTATGGGTACGTTATTTGGTGTTAGTTTGAATTCGAGTTTTTTCGGATTGCCAATTAACATTCCGAGTTATGCCTATTCAATTTTCCCAATTATATTTGCTGCATGGCTAGCACGACCAGTTGGAAACTGGCTTAAAAAGAAGTTACCATTGGTATTACGTTCAATTTTCCAGCCATTATTAACATTAGTTGTTGTGGCTTCTGTGGTACTAATTCTTGTTGGTCCCGCAATCACGTTAACATCGCAAGGCATTTCTACAGTAATTAACTGGTTACTACATTTGAACTATCCATTGTCTGGTTTAATTATTGGTGGCTTGTATCAGGCACTTGTTATATTTGGATTACATTGGATGGTGGTACCGTTGATTGCCAATGAAATTGCACAAACAGGACATTCGACATTGAATGCCATTGTGAACTTTACAATGATTGCTCAAGGTGCTGGTGCACTGGCTGTGTGGGCAAAAACGAAAATTCCTTCCCTTAAAGGACTTGCCGGTGCTGGCTTCCTGTCAGCAATGGCTGGCATTACCGAACCTGCTATGTATGGTATTAATTTAAAGTATGGTCGTGTATTCTGGATGGCCAATATTGGTGGTGCCGTTGGTGGCTTTATTGCAGGATTGTTTAACTTAAATATGTATGGTTTCACCGGTTCGTTAATTGGTTTCCCATCGTTTGCTGTACCAAAAGGTCAGGTGGGCGCTGGTAATAATATGTTGATTTTCTGGATTGCTTCGGCCGCAACAATTATTGTTTCGTTTGCAATGGTTTACTTCTTCGGATTTAAAGATTCTGACGCAAGTGAAATAAAAACAGTTGAGAAGAAAAACGCCTTTAAAGATGCTGTTGGTAAGTAATAAGTTGACAATTTAAGGAGGAAACATGGCAGAAAATACTTGGTCATTAACTTATGATGATATTGTAGATGGTGTGAAAAATTATGGTCGTGAAAGCTTACTAAGCCTTGGAAATGGTTTTCTTGGTTGGCGTGGGGCACTTGCTACAAATACTTATGATGATGATTTTTATCCCGGATTATACGCAGCAGGTGTTTTTAATCAAACATCAACACCGGTTGCCGGACGCGATGTCATTAATGAAGATTTAGTTAATTTACCGAATGTTCAACTGATGACTGTGTCAATTGCTGGACAACCCTTAGTGATTAATAATGATACGATGACCAATTTGACACGACGACTTGATTTTAAAACAGGGGAATTAATTGATCGTTATCGTGTTTTGGTAGATGATAACCGAGAACATTTTGTTGATATTGAAACTATCAAAATTGTTGATCCTATAAATTGGCATTGTTTAGCTTTAAAATTCAAAGTCACACCTAGTTATGATGTTGATTTGACGGTTGAGGCCAAAATTGATGGTAGCGTTGAAAATAAAAACGTTGCGCGTTACCGAGATTTTGATTCGAAAGAATTTGTGATTCAATCAATAACTGACACAACGATGACAACTTGTACACGAACAACTCATGTGACAGTGGCTTTGGCATCGCAATCAAGTGGCGAAAATGTGCAATCAAAAACAACTCAAATAACTGGTGACAGTATCATTGATCAATATGCTGCTCATGGGCGTACTGGGCAAGCAGTGGTTATCACGCGCGTGATGGCGCTAGCAAGTGATTTGGAAACGAAAACAGATCCTACAGTATTCGTTCAAAATGCAGTTGATCAAACAACATTTTCAGAAATTCAACAAAACAGTCATGATTATTGGGATGAATTATGGCAGACAAAAGATGTTCAAATTACTGGCGATGATGCCATGCAAAAATTAATCAGAATGGGGATCTTTCATTTAAACCAAATGGGAAATCATCATGCCAATCCGAATTTAGACGTGTCTGTTGGTTCTCGTGGATTAACTGGTGAAGGTTATCGTGGTCATATTTTCTGGGATGAACTATTTGCTTTACCCTATTATTCAGCAAATGAACCGACTGTGGCACGATCAATTTTGAAATATCGTACGAACCGTTTGTCAGTGGCTGAAAAAAATGCCCTGTCTGAAAATGAAACTGGTGCGATGTATCCTTGGCAATCAGGCATGTATGGGGATGAACAAAGCCAGTTAATTCATTTAAATACAGTTGATAATACTTGGATTCCCGATAATTCTCGTCTGCAACGGCATGTGTCTTTGGCGATAGCCTACAACATGTGGGTGTACCAGAAAATGACAGGCAAATTAGATCATCTGAATGATAATGGGTTAGAAATGCTCATGCAAATTGCCCGTTTTTGGATTAACAAGGCACAATCAACAGGTGATAGATTTATTATTGCTGGTGTGATGGGACCAAATGAGTTTCACGAAGAAATTCCTGGAGCGCATAAGGGTGGCCTACTTAATAATGCCTATACAAATATTATGCTAGTGTGGTTTTTAAATTACTTGCATGAATTATCACAAAATCCTGCTAGCAATTTTAGTCAAGTAGCAAAACAGGTTGGCTATACTGATGTCGAACAAGAAAAAGCAGAAATGATCCGACATCTCTTGAAGTTATCAATTAATAGTGATGGCATTGTTGAACAATATGAAGGATTTTTCCAGTTGAAACAGTTAGATTTTCCTGCTTATCAAGCTAAATACGGTGATATCCATCGTATTGATCGACTTTTAAAATCTGAAGGAAAAGCACCAGACGATTACCAAGTTATTAAACAAGCTGATTTCTTGATGTTAATTTATAATCTGGGTGCTGCGCATACACATGAGTTAATTACGCAATTAGGTTATCAATTACCAGATGATTGGTTAGCTAAAAATACAGCCTATTATTTAAAACGAACAACACATGGTTCAACAACATCACGACCTGTATTTGCGGGTATTTATGTTGAACTTGCACGACATGGTAATACAACGCTTGAAGCACAAGCTTATGATTTTTTAACTGATGCAATTGGTTCAGATTATTATGATATACAAGGTGGTACAACAGCTGAGGGAGTCCACATGGGCGTGATGGGTGAAACATTAGCTGTCATTCAAAATGACTATGCAGGTGTGGACATGCTACATGATATGTTTGTATTAAATCCACGTTTGCCAAAACAATGGTCGAAATTATGTTTCACGCAATTTTATCAAGGCGTGCAATTAGACATTGAGATAACAACTAAAGAGGTAAAAATTACCAGCAATCGCGATATCAGTATTATGGTAGTTGATCAAATAGTTGCGCTTATTGCACAGAAAGAGAGAAAGGTAGTTTACAATGGTTGAATTTTCAGACATTAAGGGTTTTACTTTTGATTTAGATGGTGTCATTACTGACACGGCTAAATTTCATGAGCAGGCATGGCATGATTTAGCTCTGCAAATAGGTGTTAATTGGTCTGATGAATTAGGAAATCAATTAAAAGGTATTAGCCGCATGGATTCTTTAAATATGATCTTGTCAGCTGCAGGACAGCAAGACAAGTATAGTGATGAAGAAAAAGAAGCTTTTACGATACAAAAAAATACCCACTATGTTGAACTCATTCAAGGTATTACACCAAAAGATATTTTACCAGGCATGACTGCATTTTTATCAGAAATTAAGTCTGGTGGCTACGTTGCTAGTATTGCAAGTGCTTCTAAAAATGCGCCTAAAATTCTTGAAAAATTGGGAATTATTGATGATTTTGTTGGAATCGTTGACCCAGCAACATTATCACATGGTAAACCTGATCCTGAAATATTTACTAAAGCCGGCGACATTTTAAAATTAAAGCCAAGTCAAATTATAGGGTTGGAGGATGCTAGTGCGGGGGTAGAAGCCATTACAGCTGCTGGTCAGACAGCATTAGGTATAGGTTTAGCGGCTAAATCTGCATCACCAAAATTATGGGTAGCTAGTACAGCAGACATTTCTTTGGCAAATATTGCTGCTGGCATGCAAAATTCAAATTAATTTATAAATACAATGTCATTCTTAGAAAATAAATAACACAAAAAAACTAAACGTTAGTATATGACGTTTAGTTTTTTTGTGTTATTTTTTGAGAAATAAACAATACATTAAAAAGGGCAATGGGAATTACATGTACGGTTAAAATTAAAAAGTTGTAGTGACATAAGTTACATAAGTTACTTTACTTTCTTTTTGTTAACTAATTCACATAATGAAGTTATTATAGTTATTGAAAAGTACAATAAATTTATTGGAGGTTTTAAAAATGGACTTTTTCAATGCATTGGAGAGGACGTTCACTAATGCTAGTATTGTGAGCGCCATCACATCTACAGTATTTATCATTTTAATTGGCTATGCTATGCGGAAGCGAGAAGTCTTTACAGATATGTTTGCTAAAACGTTGACGAAAGTTGTATTAAGCGTTGCATTACCTGCATTGGCGTTTACATCCTTCATGCAACCAATTGATCCTAAAACGCTGAGTCAAAGTACTAATGTTTTAATCTGGGGAATTGTTATGTATGTTGTGTTAATTTTTGTAATGAACCCATTTTTTGCAATGTACAAGACACAGGGTGATAGACAAATGACTCTAAAAGTATTATCTATTTTTGGATCAACAACTTTTTTCGGATTGCCTATCGTTGGCGCTGTATGGGGAGCTAAAGGAATTCTATATGGTTCAATATTTAACATTGGATATCGTATTTTTCTTTATTCATATGCTTATATTAAGATGTCCGGACTAAAAATGGAGACAGCAAATATTAAAAAAATGTTTCTTAATCCTATAGTGATCGCAACCTTTGCTGGTCTTATATTGTGGTTAGTGCAAGGTTTTATGCCAACTATTATGGTAACTGATTTAACTGGTAAAATTCAAAATGTTGCTTTTTATAGAATTGATTTAACAGCATTGTGGTTAATGAAGCCGTTAACTTATCTATCTGGTTTGGCTTCACCATTAGCTTGGCTGGCAATCGGATCAACATTAGGATCAATTTCATTTACAAAGGCTTTTTCAGATAAGACATCTTGGTATTATACATTTATTAAAATTGTTGTGGTGCCTATCATTAATATTATTTTACTTATGATTCTATCAATGACGCACATTTTGCCAGTTGATCAAACAGCGCTGTCCGTTATTGTGATTATGATGGCAACACCACCAGCTACAGTCGCAGTTTCTTATGCCATTAGTTTTGATCGAGAAGCATTACTTGCATCAAACACATCTTTGTTGGCAACCTTGGGCGCTGTTGTAATGACACCAATTTGGATTGTTGTGCTGAATATTATTGCGCATATTGGATTGTTTAATTAGTTAAAAGGAGATAAATATGTTTAGAATAACAGCCTATGGTGTTCGAAAAAACGAAATTGATTATTTTAAAAAATTAAATATCTTTGACTATGAATTAAACTTAGTTACTGACAATTTAAAAAAATCAAATATTATTACTGCAAAAGGTTCTGATGGCGTCTTACTGCGTGCCAATAATGACGGTTCTGAACCAATATTACGGCAGTTACGTGCTTGGGGCATTAAGTACGTGTTTACACGAACAGTTGGTTATGATCATATTGACTTAAAAGCAGCACAAACATTAGGAATTACTGTAGCACGTGTTCCTTCATATTCACCATATGCGGTAGCAGATTTGGCAATGAATTTGGGGATTACACTTGTGAGACGTACTGCTATTGCAACTTCACGTGCAGCAGTAGCAGATTTTAAAGTTGAGCCTGATTTGTTTGGTCGAGAAATTCATGATTTAACAGTCGGCATCATAGGAACTGGTCGTATTGGATTAGCTGAGGCGAAACTATATAAAGGTATGGGTGCTAAAATTATAGGATATGACATTTATGAATCGGATACTGCTAAGTCAATATTGGAATTTGTTTCACAAGAAGAATTATTATCTATGTCAGATGTGGTTAGTTTACATGTGCCACATTTTCCGGGAAAGAATGATCATTTCTTTGATTCTAAATTAATTAACCAAATGAAACGAGGTGCTATTTTAATTAATACATCTCGCGCAGAAATAACAGATCAATTAGCAATTATAACTGCAATAAAAACTGGTCAACTTGGTGGATTTGGTGCTGATGTTATTTTGCATGAAAAAGAGATATTTGGTCAGCAGTTTGATGATAGTCATCTTTTAAATGACAAGGAAGTGACATCATTAATTGATCTATATCCTAAAGTGCTATTAACGCCACATATTGGATCATATACTGAAGAAGCATTGACTGATATGATAAACACTAGTTATCAAAATTTTAATGACATGCTAGTCAAAGGGTCAACAACTAATGATGTCGTCACAACACTATAACTAATGAGTGTACAAAAGATTCAGGAACGTCTGAATCTTTTTTGTGATATATTCAAGATGATGTATAAACGTGGGGAGTTTGATGTGAAACAAATCAAAAATATACCATTATATGTAATAATTATCGGGATTGTTGTTATGGCAACGGTAATTTCGTTAGGAACAACAGGTATATTATTACAACAAGTTATTGAAAAAAATGAGCGAGAAAACATTAATTTACGGTTAAAAAGTACTGCTCAAATAGCCGCTTCAGATCCGATAATTATTCGTGGTTTGTCATTGAATGCTTCTAAAAGCGACAAAAGTTCTGTACAAATATATGCGCAACGATTGGCAAACACAGCTAATATTGATTTTGTCGTTGTAGTCAACGATGACTTGTATCGGTTGTCTCATCCAAATGACAAGCAAATTGGCAAAAAATTTAGTTCACCACAGGATGCACGTCAAACATTACAAGGAAAAGCACATTTTTCGACTAAAGTTGGTGTGCTGGGATTGGGTTATCGTTATTTCGATCCTGTATATGATGCAAATCATGATATTATTGGTCTTGTTAGTGTGGGTTTGACAGAAGATACTATTGCACGATCTATAAAAACGGCAAGGCGTCCAATATTTGTTGGATTAACTGTGGGGTTGTTAATTGGTATCGTAGGGGCAATTTTTTTGGCTAAATGGATAAAAAAAATACGATTGAAAATAGCATGATGGAGGGCTTAC
>ERZ794962.103-NODE-103-length-13585-cov-11.594457_pt1 | contig 13585 bp, 14 predicted proteins | sample MGYA00375739_ERZ794962 | MGnify/ENA primary metagenome ERZ794962 (study PRJEB30138, sample SAMN05968710) | food fermentation metagenome | isolation source: fermented_meat | host: spontaneous_fermented_meat_time_7_first_replicate;spontan... | place: Italy...
AATTACACGATATTTATATCAATTATCTTCTTGACTTATTACCACTAGACTTAATTAAAGTTTTTACTCTATCATCATCACCAAACATTCCACCATTCTTGATCACCCACACCGGCTTTCTAAAAATAGTAGGGAAAACAGTTCCATGGAACGATGTCGTCATGATCAAAGTTGCATTCTTAATAAGTGTCAGGTACGATCGAGGGTTCTCGATTTCCGGAAGTTTAAAGCCGGTTCTTTGCATTCCCTTCACATAAAATGTTTTTGTATTAAATGCAATCACCGGAAGATGATACTTATTCGATACGCACTGCACCAAATGGACAATATCTTTCTGGTAAGACGGCGAATAGAAAAAAATATACTTATCCGGTAAGTTCAAATTTTGATCAGCAATCTGTTCATATGCGTCGGCATCTAAAAGTAATGTCGGATCAAGTAATACAGGAACATCTTTTTCGACCAAATCCTGAAGCCACTTTTTTCCATTTTCCTCACGAATAGAGAGCGCATCAAAATCAGAAAGATATGTCTTGTACTTTTCCGGATCATCAGCATATTTCATGACATTCTTTGCACCGAAAGATGGAGCATAAGCAATTTTACGTGCATTCCTCACCCATGGTAAATAGTATGCGTCATCACCATCTTCAATTGTAATATTCCAAACCTGATCGCTCCCCGTGACTACCACAAAGTATCTGGTGTCCGTCAACTCTTCCATTCGTGAATAAGATTCTGGAGAAAGATGAAATTCGGCGTTCTTGAATTCTTCGAAACTCTCAAAATTTTTTCTTATTCTATCCTTGTATGGAAAGAGAATGATATTCTTGAGAATATTTTTTACAGAATTATTGGGCTGTGTCACACTGTATAGTTGCTTCTGACCAGCATTTGAGAAATCGATGATTTCCGCTTCATAACCTAATCGCTCAATTACCCTTTGCAAAGCAAACGCCTGCAACATTGAACCGCAATTATATGGATGATGAAATGTAATAATTCCTACACGTTTATCTGTCATAACCAATTACCTTCCCGTTTTCTTTACATTTTTATAAAATAATATTCATTCTTTCCTGACCGGAATCTGTTTCGAATATTTCTGACTGAATTCAAGCAATCTGTAAAAATCAAAGCCTGACTATCTTTCCGTTGCTCTATTAACTTGTAACTGATCTGCACAACCTTCTCAGGATGAACTGTCGTTGGAAAGCGCAGAAAATACTGATTCATGGACTTTGAATGCATTTTTTTCATTTCCTGCGTTTTCTCTTTCCTATTTCTGATTCTGCTTATGAGGAACAGATACAGATAGACACTGTAGGAGAACGAAAAGTTGATAGCATAGTCTATTTCGTTCTTTGCGAACTGTCCAGATTCTGACATCAGCTTCTCTTCCCTCTGCAAAAACAAAAGATTTGACTTGTAAAACCTCGGATTAAATGTCTTTGTCGAAGAACTATTGTGAATCCTGTACTTATATAAGGATCGCGTTACAAATTCGAAACTTCTACACTTAATGACAGCCTCAAGGTTAAATAAGGCATCTTCCCCATTGATCAGATTACTATCAAATGCAATACGATTGATGTTCAAAAAGTTTCTATTAAAAATTTTTGACCATGGCGTCGCCATGGTCGTCAGGGCATTCTCTTTTCTAATCCCAAAGATGCCGTCTACAATAGCTTTTATATTTTTGTCTTTTTTATCAAGCTTGCCAGAAAAATAAACAATATCAAAACTCCTGCCGATATTGGAAAAGACTGCTTCTTGCCACCCTTGCAGTAGTACATCATCCGCGTCAACAAACATTACATATTGCCCTGTTGACTCAGCTATACCTCTGTTTCTTGTATACGACGCACCATGATTATCGTGGTGGAGAACCCGTATATTCGCCCGCTCATATCTCCTGCACTTTTCAAGAGACGAATCTTTCGAACCATCATCCAAAAGGAGGACTTCTGTTTCAGCATTAAGTTCTGAAATAATTGAGTTCAGACAATCATCAATATATTGCTCAGCATTATAAACAGGAATGATAATAGATAGCTTGTACATAATTATACCTTTCTTCTGTGATAAGCCATAACAGGCGCCGCAAAATACATGGACAAGAAGAATTTGATTTTCTCCTTGCCAGAGAAGTTCTTCATTTGCGGCGACATGCGCTTTAACTCTCTGTTAACTTTTCGTTCCAGTTCCGGATGCTCTTTTTTTAACAGATGTGCCCGGTATCTGGCCTCCGTTAATGTCATCAGATATGCATTCGCAGCTGTGTTATATGATGGAGTATCTTTCAATTCTTCCATAATTACCCTGTATGTTTTCAGCACACTAAACCATTTCAGATTCTTCAGGTTATAAGTTGCGCTGTTGCTCACTTGACGATAAAAATATTGTTTTCCCGAGTAAAAAACCGCTGTATCACAATACTTCATATACTCGACATTAAAGAGAAGATCTTCGCAAATCGCTGCCTTCTCATTCATTCGCAGCGAGTGCTGCTTAATGAGGTTAGCGAGGTAGATTTTTCCCCCAAAAAAGCCTTCATATTTCCCCCATAGCTGCGCTGTTGCCTGATCACCCTTGAATACTTCTGTTACTCCCTTGGAGAAGTCTGTCGGGTTGTAATCTTTTTCTTTTACAACTCCTGTGGCCGCCATCTCCGCATGATATTTTTCTATCATTTGGACTAATATTTCTATATAGCCCGGAGCGATGATATCATCAGAATCCACTGGTGCAATGTAAGTCCCAGTACTATGCTCTATTGCGTAATTCCGCGAGTATGAAACGCCATGATTTTCATTATGGAAAAACTGTATACGTGAATCTTTCGATGCATATTTCTCTATGATTTTTCCGGTAGAGTCGGTTGATCCATCATTTACAATCAATATTTCAATGTTTTTATATGTCTGTTCACAGACACTATCGAGGCACTGCTCTAGGTATTTTTCAGCATTATAAGCCGGAATTATTATACTAACTTTTTCCATATGCTTAATCCCCGGCTTTCAAAAATTTGTTATATTCTTTGTCATATTTTACTGTCATGGCCTTATCAGACAATTTTTTCAGTTGAAAATCTTTTATTGCTTCTTTATCGACTCTGTTAAAATTTTTTCGCAGTTCTCCCATTGCTGTGTTAAAACTCCGGCCATCATTTTGAATAGAGAAGTTCTCGCCAAGATATAAATCTTCCCCCATTCCGACCACTTCTCGATGTGATGGAATATCTGATAGGAACAGACCTAAGCCACACGACAGTGCTTCCAGCACAGAAATGGAAAATCCTTCTGATCTTGAAGCTGATGCATAAATATTGCTTATGTTGTAATAAGCCGCTGGATCGTCCTGAAAACCCAACAGCTTTACGTGGTCATCCACCATTTGCTCACAGGCTTCTCTTTCTGGTCCATCTCCAAGCAGTAATAAGTATTCATCCTTATTGTGATATTGTACAAAATTTTGTGTCAAAAATTGTACATTTTTCCCGAAAGACAACCCACCCGAAAAAACGAACACAACCGCATCTTCTGGAATATCTAGTTCTTTCCTCGTAACAGTGTGCTTTGCAATCTTTGGTTTGATACCGTTGCGGATAAATATTACATTTTTCAGATACTTCCGCATCACCTGATAGACCGACTTAGAGCATCCTACGCGGCAGTCCATTTTCTTAAGAGCATCAATGTGCATCTTTATAAAGATCTTCGCCTTCACTTTTCCATACGTCTGCACATAGTCCTCAAACATATTGTTGTGAAGGGTGGTAACCTTCCTCACAGATGTTTTAACCCTTGAAGAAAGAATGTCTGGAATGATTCCATGGGAATGAATGATGTCAAACCCTTCTCTTTTTACAAGCTCTTGGAATTCCCTGTCCTGTCCTAGTAGGCACTTTGCCCGACTAAGAGTTTTACAAGTGAATATCTGGACACCATTGTTTCTAAGATCAGCAACGATGCGTTCGTCATTACCTTTGAAAAGTGTGATCAAAGAAACGCTGTACTGCTCTTTATCCAGATTCCGTATGATATCCAAGATCACATTGCTTGGACCATTATTCGTTATGTAGTTGGTTACAAATGCGATCTTGATCATTCTTTTCTAAGCCCCTTGTAAATCATTTTCCTTATTCCGTTTGGCATGACACATACCGCTGCATGCGGAACTGCTCCTGTCAGAAAATCTATTTCTGATGTCCACCCTATACTTCTTAGCCATTTATGGAACTTCATCATTGTCTTTGCGTAATCTCTGCTACCACGCCGAAGATACATATCAGCTGGTGTCCGGACATCAACAAGCACATCAGGGATGTTTTGTGCTTTATATTCTTTTCTCAGCATTCGAACCCACAGGTAGTAGTCCTCAAACAAATGAAATGTTTCTCTATATCCTCCGGCCGATTCCACTGCATTCTTCTTGAACATCACCGCCATATGGTTCATCGGGTTCCTCTTCTTGGAGAATTTAATGATTTCCTCATTTGTGGTCGGTAAATGACGCTCACCAAAAGGCACCTTCGGATCTGTTTCAAATTCGCTGATCGTTCCACTGGTGAAGTCGATCGCTGGATTCTGTTCAAATACACGCAGTTGCTTCTCACAACGATCTGGTCTGCTAATATCGTCGCTATCCATTCTGGCGACCAGCTCATTTCGACAAATCTTCAAGCCTTCGTTTAGAGCATTACCTAGGCCGCCGTTTTTCTCCAACCTGTGAATATGCAACGCAGATTCAAACTTTTCTTGTTCTTCCCGTAGCACCGCATCAAGTTCGGAAGTTAATGGACCATCACACACAACCACAAAATCGTTTGTTGGAGCAGTCTGGACCCGAATACTTTCCATACTTGTGCGAAGGAATTCCGGGGATTCCTTGTAATACACTGACATAAGAACTGAATACGAAGTGGCCATCATGCCACCTCCACCTGTCACTAACACTTTCGCCATTTTTCAAATCCCCCTAGAATAACCAAAAATGCTTTTTTCTTATCTTCATATCGCATTATATTACATTATCAGAGGATGATGCAAATACTGATGGATACTGGATTGGTGTAATTAGCGATCGCTGCAATCGACCGATAAAACCATTAATGTGCAAATATTAACTATTAATTGCATCTCATATGGAATGTTGTGGTGACACCATTAAAGACCTTTATGGGTTTTTCTGTCCACTAATATGTTCAACTTAAATTTTACAATCTACCATAATTCAGGATAGTGATAATTACTTCTCCTAAACTTTTTTCACTATGAGTAATACAGGTTGGTGTATCGACACCATTGTAAATAACAATACCCTGATTAGCACTATTAAATATCTTTTTCTTAACCGCTAGGTCATAGTCAAATTTAGAAACACAGATAATTTTATCTGTAAAATGAGCTAAAAACTTCTCAATATATGCATATACTACAATCTTTACTTTAGAGCCTACACCTTCCGTAAAAGCCCAACCATGAGCCGTAAAAATAACTATCGGTTTATTAATCAAACCAATAGTTGCTAACCGGCCTACCGCACCAGCTTTAGAAGAATGTAGGTGTAAAATATTAGGTCTATGGCTACGTATTATTTTTCGTAACCTCATTACAGCCCGAAAATTATCATACGGACTTAAAGATCTTTTCAACTCAGACAAGTATATAATTTCGACGTTATCTAATTTTTCAACACGTCTAGTTAGCTCACCCGTTTCACCAACTACTAGTATTACTTGATTGTTGTTTGTGATTTGATCTTCTATTAAACCATAGACATTTGCCTGTGCATCACCCCAATTTGAACGAGTAATACAGTACATTATTTTCATTATCTAGCTCCATCCCCGGTCACTACAACACGAATCGTTTCAAAAAAAATCCCAATATCAGTCAATACCCCAAAATGCTCTATGTAGTACATATCATTAGAAAGCTTTTGTGCTGGTGTATCATCGTAACCACCGTGAACTTGAGCATAACCGCTTAGACCGGGTTTAACCAATAAACGTTGCTCAAAACCTTCAATGTCTTCACTGAATTGTTGCGTGAATATTGGCCGTTCTGGTCTTGGACCAATCAAACTCATATCGCCTTTGACTACTGACCATAATTGTGGCAATTCATCCACCCGTATTTTACGCATGAAATGACCGATCCGGGTTACCCGCGGATCTTCTTTTTTTGCCCACATTGCACCAGATTTTTTCTCCGCATCACTATACATTGATCGTAGCTTAGTTACTTTAAACGATTGGCCCATTAGTCCCACGCGCTCTTGGCTATAGAAGCACTTGCCTGGTGTTTCTAACTTAACTAAAATCATAAAAATCAGAATAATAATTGATGCTGGAATCATCAATAGCGTTGCGAAGATCAAGTCGAATAAGCGCTTGAAGGGCAAATAGATATGATGAAATGGTTGGTCTAACTTAGTTACAAAATCGTGTTCATCGGCTGTTTCTGTATGACTAATTTGGTTTTTCATGATAAGATTCCCCCTAGTCCGTTAACGATTCCCAATATAATTTCAACCCAGTTGTAATATCATAATGCGGTTGGTAGCCTAACTGTTGCAAATGAGTAATATCGGCATATGAGTGCTTAATATCCCCCGCCCGTTCTGCTTTATGAATAATTTGTAGTTCACGATCAATAATCTGCTCATACACCTGAATTACTTGATTAAGGCTAGTATGTTTACCGGCACCAACATTAAAAACTTGATGTACGATGTCGCTACCCTTCGTCAATAGGCATAATGCTTGGATTACGTCTTTAATAAAGACAAAGTCACGGGTTTGTTCACCATCGCCGAAAATTGTAAATGCTGCTTGGTGTTTAGCCGCCTGTGTGATCAGCGATAATACCCCTGAATACGGTGATTTAGGATTCTGTCGTGGTCCATAAACATTGAAGAACCGTACCGCCACTGTTGGAATATTGTATAGTTTTCCATAGTCAATTACAAAACGTTCAGTTGCAAATTTATCAATTGCAAATTTATCAATTGCATACGGTGTCAACGGATCAATTGTTGAGTCCTCACGTTTAGGTAATTCAGGATTATTTCCATAAACAGCCGCTGACGAGGTAAACAACACTTTCTTAATAGGTAACTTATGTTGCCGAATGATCTCTAAAATAAAAATATTCGCTTCTTGGTTGATTTGATGTGTTTCATATGGTCGCGCAACTGAGTCAGCAACACTGGCAATGGCTGCCAATAGATAAATATAGTCAAACTGTTCTTCGAGTAATAAGTCTTTCATAAAGCCATGATCAGTAATACTATGTTCATAAAAAGTTACTTTAGGTGAGCTAGGTATATTACTGGCTAAGCCCATCGACAAGTCATCGACGACAATGACCTCATCGCCATCTTGTACTAACTGATCAACTAAATTTGACCCAATAAAACCGGCACCACCGGTCACTAAAACTTTATTCAATTATCTGTCCTCCAAATTCAACTATTATCTAAACAACCAAAACTTCTTTTTCTCTTTAATATGGTGGTACTCACTTGGCTCTAGGTCATCACCATTAATGATCTTTTTGGCGTTGTCTTGCATCCAGGTCACCATTTCCGCCCCATTATGCTGCTCTAGCTTAGCGAAAGCTTTCTGCATACGAAAATTACGGCCCTTTAAGTTATGTGCGTCTGAGGCAAAAACAAAGCCTAAGCCGGCATCAATGATCCGTTGCGTAAAGTCTTCGACCTCGGAACCAAAAACGCCTAAGTAGCTACTAAAGGTTTGGTTACTTATTTATCTTCTGTCCCGTAGTAGCCACCGTAGTAGCCACCATAGTAGCCACCCGTATTTTCTGCTTTAACGCGATTCATAATTGTTCCTAAAATTCGGGCATTAACGACTTCTAACAACTCTTTTGCCTTGGCAACCGAACCCTTTTCAACAATCCCTTGTGGTACCACCAAAATTGTCCCATCAACTTTGCTAGCAAGGATTTGTGCATCCGTCACCGATATTACAGGCGGTACATCAAAAATCACTAAATCAAAATGCTTTGTTAACTCTTGGATTAATTTATCCATCTTCTTCGTATTCAGTAATTCAGATGGATTAGGTGGTACAACCCCGCATGGTAGAACAAATAAATGTTCAACTGGTGTTTTTTGAATCGTATTAGTTAAATCAAAGGTTTCGTCGGTTAAGAGTGATGTAAGTCCACGTTTGTTCGGTACTTGAAAGGTTTGATGGACTGTTGGGCGCCGCATATCGGCATCAACTAGTAACACATCAACCCCTTGATCAGCCCAAGTAACTGCAACGTTCGCACTAACCGTGGACTTGCCTTGTAAAGGACCAGCAGATGTGAAGACAACACTCCGTAATTTTTGATCAATTGACGAGAATTGAATATTCGTTCGAACCGTTCTGAATTGTTCCGCAATGACTGAAGTCGGTTCCGTTAACGTAATTAAGCCAACCCCTTCTTTCGTACTTGCTTGATCTAAACTCTTTTCTTTTTTAAATAAGCCCATTTCCCTATCCTCTTCTCGATAAGCGACTGCTACTTACGTTGACAATCGCTTTTTTAATCAAATCTTTATCAGCAATATTATTCACGATTCCTAAGCTGGTTAAACCGAGTTCCTGCGTTAAGAAGCTTTCTTCCTTAACTGTTTTGTCCATTAATTCCCGTACAAAGGCAATCCCAACGCCTAATAATACCCCTAGCACCAGACCAATTAAGACGTTCAAGTTCTTTTTAGGTGACACTGGTGTTAAATTCGGTTTGGCTTCTGAAATGATTGAGACATTGTCAGTCCCACTCATAATTTTCGGTGCTTTTTTCTGGAATGTTCGTGCTGTTGTATTGACAATATCTGCCGCAGTATAGGCGTTATCAGACTTAGCCGTGATTGAGAAGACTTGCGAATTTTGATTATTAGCAACACTAAGCATGCTAGCAAGTTCACCAGCAGTAAGTTTGTGGCCATCCCCCTTATTCATCTTACTTGCTACTGAATCCATAATAACTGGTTTCGTAATTAAGTCTTTATAGGTGTTAATCATCTGAACATCAGCTTGCACCTGATTCAGCTGTGCACCAACATCTGTACTTTGTTTACGATTAACTAAGAGCTCAGTTGAAGCACTATATTGGGGTGTAATCAAGAAAAACGTAACAATGATTGCTAACAGCGTACATACAACCGTTGATGATAGAATAAGGCGGCGATACTTTCGTAAAATGCTGAAAATCTGTTCAATATTAATCGTTTGCTCCATGATACCCTCCAAAATTAATTAACAATTATAATTACTTTACTCTACGCTGAAAGAAGTTAACCATCACTGGTTAGCTTCTTTCATGATTATTTCAAATCTAATTGCTTCCGTAAACGTGTCGACATTTGTGCTACCTCGGTTGGATTCATCACTTGGAAGGATTGCCCGTCAATCATTTGACCCGTTCCTTTTAGTTGAAGTGTCTTGAAGTGCATGGCATCGCCATAGTTTTGTTGAATATTTAAGACATCCTTCAAAGTGATATTAGTCTGCATATTATTTTCTAAGACTTGCAAGAATTTGTTATAATTCGTCACCATATTTAATGACGTAGCCTTCTTCAAAACAGCTTGAACAATTGCTTGTTGGCGAAGTTGCCGACCAAAGTCTCCGCGTGGATCGTCGTGGCGCATCCGTGAGAATTTCAAAGCGGTTGGTCCATCAAGACTGACTGTTCCCTTTTCGAAATGGTGACCTTCGTAGGTAAAGTCCAAATCATTTTCCACAGTCACGCCACCAACGGCATCCACCAATTGTTCTAAGCCTTTCATGTTAACTAGTACGTAATAATCGACCGGTACGTTTAAGAAGGCTTGGACAGTGTTAACTGCCATTGGAATGCCACCATAGGCATACGCGGCATTAATCTTAGCCGTTTGATCATAGCCAACGATTGGAACCCTTGAATCACGGGCGATACTCAACATGTTGGTCTCCCTAGTCGTTGGATTGACCGTTGCTAGAATCATAGTATCAGTCCGACCTTTTTCGGTCCGGCCCAGTTCACCTGTATCTGTACCGAGTAAGAGGATTGAGAAAGGTGTCTTCTTATTTAGTTCAACTTTTTCTGAAGCTTTGCGCTTATTTTGCGTTTTACCTTTAGGTTTATACACTGTCTTGGTGGTTTGATTAACATCCATATAGACCTTAGCTGCGAATGCGCCCCCGGCAAGAATCAATACCCCAAGAACAACTAAAATCACTTTTGTTAATGTCCACCCTCTGCGCCGGTGCTTATGGTGATGGTGTCGCTTCTGTTCTTCTGCAGTCATCCGTTTCGTATCCTCCTCGAAAACTAAACAAAAAAATAATCAATCACATTACATACTATTTACATACTATTTATAATCATAATATTTTCTATTGTAGTATAACTTTTATTAAAAAGAAATCTTTTTCTGGAATACACCTTAATAAAAAACACTTAATTTTCACACTAAATTGTGAATAACCCCCTTAACATTGGGCGGTAATTCAATATTCAAGATTTTTAAATAATTAAATATTTTTAAAGTATCGAAAGTGAAAGTGGTTTACGAAATCTAAGTCCATCAAAAAACCGATATGTAAAAACATTAGTTTGACATATCGGTTGAGATAAATAATTTTAATTTTAGAGACTAAAAATAGGTTGTAATCATCCGGTTGATTCCCGAATTCTTACAACCTATATAATTGGTTAACGTTTCAATTCATATTTGTGCTTTGTCTCATTAATTTTTCGGCTGTCATTCATTTTGATCGCGCCGACGCGTAATGAAGTCATGAACCTTACCGCGACTGGCGTTAACATGCCCATGCAGTGCTTCTTCAATCACAACATTCAAGACAGCCCCAACCATCAGAATCGTTGCGGAATAATTCAGCCACAAGAGTAAGATAATCACTGCACCGATTGCACCGTAACTATTCCATGACGTGCCGAAGTAACGAATATACAATGAGAAGGCTTGTGCAAGAATTAACCAGCCAACCGTTGTCAGTGCTGCCCCTGGCAGAACACTTCGCAATCGCATTTTCACATTCGGAACGAAGAAATAGATGAAAATCAGCAGTAGGAACAAGGCGATCCCCGTCACTGGCCATTTTAAACTACTAAAAATATTAACGTATGTCTTAGGAATGTTAAAGATTGGGACTAATAATTCCAAAACTTGTTGCCCGAATGTAAAAACAACAATTAAACCGACTAATAATAGCAGTAATAATAATGTACTCCCCAAAGAAATCAGGCGTTTTAAAACAAAGTTCTGAACTTTTTCAACCCGATACGCACGATTGATGCTATTTTTTAAGGCATTAATCCCCATGCTCGCTGCCCACAACGTCCCCAAGATCCCGACGGACAATAAGCCATCATTGCGTTTCTCCAATAGGGACTGCAGAACTGGCATAATCTTGTCGAATATCGTGGGCGGCACCGCCGTTTGGACGTAATCCGCCACACTCATTACATCTAACTGGAAGTACGGTAAGATGTTCCCGATAACGATTAATAGTGGGAAGATTGATAATAACGAATAATATGCGATTACCTTCGAATTATCACTAATGCTTGCTTCTGATGAACGCAACATCATTAACTTCACCACAGCAATCAACTTCTGCCGTCTGGATAAGTCCTGTTTTACCACCGGTAACTGGTTTTGATTGTCTACTGTCATATGTCACTCCAAATTCTCTTTTACCCATTAGTCGTTCTACCTGAAAGGCTTATTTTCCCGACTTCTTAAGGCATATTTATCATTTCTATTATACACGAATTAACTATGGGCTAATAGTTTTCTGAAAGCAAAAAAAGAAACCTTCTCATTTTAGAGAAGGTTTCTAAATTTTATAGTAAATATTTAGCATCCATTTCTGGATCTTGTGAGGTTAGAATCTTAGGACCATCTTTGGTAATCGCAATTGTGTGTTCATATTGCGCACATGGTGTGCCATCTGCTGAGACGTAATACTCCCAGTCTTCGCCAGGGACTTCTTTTGACTTGATGTGCCATGTGCCACCTAAGATGACCATTGGTTCAATTGTGATGGTCATCCCTTCTTTAAGACGCAAGCCCTTGCCCGCTTCACCGTATGAAGGCACGTTTGGTTGTTCGTGCATCGTTGGTTGAATACCATGTCCAATCAATTCACGGACGTCACCGTAGCTGTTTTCAACTTCGGTATATTGTTGGATGGCGTGGCCGATATCACCTAGGCGATTGCCGACAACGGCTTGATCAATGCCTAAGTAAAGTGCTTTGCGCGTATCGTCCATTAATTTTTGTAATTCTGGTGCGATTTCGCCAACCGCATAAGTCCAGCAAGAATCACTTTCATAACCGTCCAAGTTAACGGTCATGTCGACACTGACAATGTCGCCTTCTTTTAGAATTAAGTTCTTCCGTGGAATGGCATGTGCCACTTCCTCATTCACGCAGACACAAGTTGCGTACTTGTAGCCTTCAAAGCCTTTTTCAGATGCTTTGGCACCGTGTTGTTCGATGTAGTCGTTTGCGAATTCTTCAATTACCCAGCTCGAAATACCTGGTTTGATGATGTCGCGCAAACCGCGATGAACGCCGGCAATAATGGCGCCAGAAGCAGCCATCCCTTTAATTTCTCGTTCAGATTTTAATGTAATCAAAATGAAACCTCCAATATTGTTACCATTGTAGCCTTTAATTGTATCTATTTCTATATTATACGCTATCTGCCATTAAAATGGACGAATCGTCGCTTTTTAGTTCAATTAACCGTGAAAGAGCCGTTGCACCTTTTCTTAATAAGGGGCTTTTGCTATAATGCCTTATAGTATAATTCGTTAATTGCGGCCACTGAGCGCCGCGTACGTGAAAGGATGTCCCAATAATGGCAACTGCTAAAGTAGTCTATGCAAGTATGACCGGCAATAACGAGGAAATTGCCGAAATCGTTGAAGAAGCCCTCGAAAGTTTGAACGTCGACGTTGAAACCACTGAAATCTCTCAAGCAGATCCTGCCGATTTTGAAGACAGCGATATCTGTATCGTCTGCAGCTACACCTATGGCGATGATGGCGATCTCCCCGATGAAGCCGTTGATTTCTACGAAGATCTCAAGGATATTGATTTAACTGGTAAAGTCTACGGTGTCTGTGGCTCCGGTGATACGTTCTACGATGACTTCTGTAAAGTGGTTGATGATTTTGCAGCCGTCTTCGAACAAACCGGCGCAACAAAGGGTTCAGACGTTGTCAAAGTCGATCTATCAGCAGAAGCAGAAGATATTGAACATCTTGAAAAATTCGTATCAGAGATTGTTGCAAAACAAAGTGCACTATAAGCTCGGTCAGTATCCGAGCACTAACCTAGTCCGGCACAGGATACTAGCTTATAAAGCACGTTTCAAGGCAGAGTGCGTTTGAAACGGTTATGCTTTGAGCATTAACTGGATTTGCCGAATAGGTGATGCAATCACCTATTTGGTAAATTTGGTTAAGCGCAGAAGTATGTTTCAATAAGCACGTTTCAAGGCAGAGTGCGTTTGAAACGGTTATGCTTTGAGCATTAACTG
>ERZ794962.105-NODE-105-length-13436-cov-4.892385_pt1 | contig 13436 bp, 13 predicted proteins | sample MGYA00375739_ERZ794962 | MGnify/ENA primary metagenome ERZ794962 (study PRJEB30138, sample SAMN05968710) | food fermentation metagenome | isolation source: fermented_meat | host: spontaneous_fermented_meat_time_7_first_replicate;spontan... | place: Italy...
CATTTCCGATCCAGGGCATGTTGAAGGTAATATTGTTTTTACTTATTTAGACATCTTTGACACTGATAAGCAACATGTGCAGGATTTAAAAGATCAGTACACAACTGGCGGTTTAGGGGACATGAAACTTAAAAAGTATCTCATTGAAGTTATGGAAGCTGAAATGGCACCAATTAGAGTTCGTCGTCAAGAGTATGCGCAAGATATACCTGCTGTTTTGCGTATGTTACAAGAGGGTTCTAACCGTGCTAATGTTATTGCAGAAGAAACGATGAAAGATGTTCGCCATGCAATGGGGATAGACTATTTTGGATAGTAATTAATTAAAAAACTAGCACGCAACTGAATTGCCGTTGCGTGCTAGTTTTTTAATTAATTCATGATTATTATTTTGTGCGAAATCGTATACCTGTGTCACTTGTCACTAGTACTTGTTGCAGTACTGTTGTCTCCAACTGGACGTAAAGATGTGGCAGTAGTTGATAATCCAGCAGGTATCTCCCCACCATATGGTAGGCCAGTTTGTTCATATTTTAAGCCCAAAGCTTCACGTATTAAGTTAGTTGCACGTTGTTTTTCTTTTTGAGGGATAACTTCATAAGACACGTTATTGCCTTCAGAATCAGGGTAACTTGTGCTTACACCCTGCATATGTTCAGTAATAATATCATTTTTAGCATCGATATACTTGCTAGCCATTGTTGTCATATCACCAAAAGTTAAATCTGTGCGAACGTTGCTTGAAATAGTGGACATAAATTCTTTGTTTAACAACGTTGAGACATTGGCAGATTTTTTTATTAAACCTTCTAAGACGATACGTTGACGTTTTTGACGGCCATAGTCGCCCTCAGGATCATCATAACGCATGCGAGAGAAAGCTAACGCAGCGTCACCGTTCATCTTTGTTTTTGACTTAGACCAAGTTTTACCATTATCATCAGAATGTTCATATTTGTCACTGTTCTTATGGAATCTGTAAAGATTAGGACCATAATCGTGGGCAGTTTCTTGACTATACGTGAAATCGAGTGGTGAATCAACTGAAATACCACCAACCTGATTTACCATGTTGGCTAAGCCGCCCATGTTGACCAAAGCATAAAAATCAATTGGAATGTTTAGAAATGCTTCTACGGTTTTAATTGAAGTTGCTGTTGAGCCATAGGCATAAGCTGCGTTAAGTTTTTGAGGAAATGTATCTTCATATCCGACAATAGAAACCATTGCGTCACGAGGTAATGAAACCATGGTTGTCTGTTTTGTTTTTGGGTTGATCAAGAGCAACATCATCGAATCCGTACGGCCACGATATGTGCGTCCTAGTTCACCAGTGTCTGTACCATACAATAAGATTGAAATAGGACGGCCACTTTTAATAACATTAGAGACATTACGAGATTTAGTTAAACCAGCGCCAGCATAAGATTTGTCAACAACACCTTTTGTGCTACTGATTGTTCGCCATATAAAGAAGCTAACAACGATTAATAGTATTGCCATTAAAAAAAGAATACTATTACGCAATTTGTGACTGGGACTTTGATTACGATTTAAACGTGAGTTTGGTTTAGGTTCCATGATGGAAGCTCTCCTGATAGTTAGTATTGCGCAATTAGTGCATGATAATTAAAAATCACATATTTTCATGATACTAGGCAGAGATAAAGACAATATTAAATTATAACAAAAATTAACAATTTAAAAGACAACATTGTATATAATGGTACAATTATCGTGGTAAATAAACAAGAGAGTTAATAGAATGTTAATATAGCCTGATAAACTAAGAAAATTACTAATACTTGTCTTTAGTGCATTGTTTCTATTTTTGGCAATTCAAATCAGATTTGATATGTTATTTATGCATGTTATTGATAATGGGGCATCTTTGGTCATCCAAAATTTAATCCCACATGGCGTACAAAATTGGATAAATTTTGGTGGCTTATTTGCTCACTATTGGATTTTGGTGCCCGCTATGGTGCTTGTATCTAGTTTACTTTATTTTATGAATTATAAAATTGCTATGTGGTGGTTTATTATCACACAAGTGCTGTCAATGCTGCTAGCGTTGACAATATCATTTATTCTGCAAATCCACTGGGTATCAGGTCCCAAGCTTGGGCCAGCCATACCTAATATACTATTATTATGGTGGTTACAATTATTAGCAACTATAGCCGTGATTATTATGCCAAATCTTGTTAAGAATCGCCGGATGCGTCTGGGATTGACAATTGTTACTATTATTCTTTGGTGGCTAATGTTAATGGCCTGTATACAACGTAACGACATGCCATTTTCAAGCGGTTTAGGATCATTATTTTTTGGTTATTTCTGGTGGCAATTGAGTGAATATCAATATCGAAAACGTGCCAAACATTGGCGACATGTATTAGAAATTGACACTTTAATTTAAAAATGATATGATATTCAGGTTATCAAAGAGGTTGCAACCAACATGAGTCACGTGAATGAGTCCGCCAAGGATGTTGAATTGACGTAAAAGGGACGGTTGCCGAAGTGTTATTCTTGGCAGAATAATACTGGGCTAACAATTAATAGTTGTTAGACTGTCACGCAACGTGATGTGCTTTGAAAAGTTGATTAAACAATGACTTTTTGAACCTCTTTCTATGTATTTAGAAAGGGGCTTTTTATTTGCCCCGACTAGGGAGATTTTTTTATGAGCGAGCAACAAGGTGGTATGAAACGTAATTTGAAAACACGCCATGTATCTATGATAGCTTTAGGAGGGTCAATTGGGACGGGACTTTTTGTTGCTTCTGGTGCTACAGTGGCTCAGGCAGGGCCTTTTGGTGCAATTGTGGCCTATCTGGCTATCGGTGTCATGGTTTACTTTTTAATGACAAGTTTGGGTGAAATGGCAACTTACGCACCGACTTCAGGTTCCTTTTCTGATTATGCTGGCAAATATGTTGATCCGGCATTGGGTTTTGCTATGGGGTGGAATTACTGGTTTAACTGGGCAATTACATTAGCTGTCGATATTGTAGCGGTTGGCTTGGTATCGAAATTTTGGTTTCCTGATGTACCAGGTTGGATTTTTTCAGCCGTTGCCTTAGTATTCATTTTTTTAATTAATCTATTTTCAGTCGGCGCGTTTGGTGAAGCAGAATTTTGGCTATCAATGATTAAAGTAATCACAATTATTGCCTTTCTTATTGTTGGATTGGCCACGATTTTTGGTGTTATACATTCTGATGTGAACGTTATGAAAAACTTATCTGTTGGTAATCATGGCTTTGTTGGCGGACCACAAGCTATTTTGTCAGTTTTTGTTGTTGCTGGTTTTTCATTTCAAGGAACAGAATTAATTGGTATTACTGCCGGTGAGGCAGAAAATCCTGATAAATCAGTGCCAAAAGCAATTAATCAAGTATTTTGGCGTATTCTATTGTTCTATATTTTAGCAATTTTTGTTATCTCAGCCTTGGTATATTACCGTGATCCACGCTTGCTAAGTTCTTCTACAGAAAATATTGCTGTATCACCGTTTACAATTGTTTTTAAAAATGCAGGAATTGCGTTTGCTGCAAGTTTAATGAACGCAGTTATTTTAACATCAATTGTGTCGTCAGCAAATTCTGGTTCTTACGCGTCAACCCGTATGCTGTATGCTATGGCACGTAAAGGCGAAGCGCCTAAAATATTTGCTAAGTTATCAAAGCGTGGGGTGCCGGTTGCAGCGTTAATTCTAACAACTATTATTGGCTTGTTAGCTTTTATTTCTAACACTAAAGGCGGATCGGTAGCCTATACGTGGTTAGTGAATGCTTCAGGTTTGACAGGTTTTATCGCTTGGGTTGGAATTGCAATTTCGCATTATCGTTTCCGACGAGCATATATTGCTCAAGGTAAACAATTAAGTGATCTAAAATATAAAGCTAAATGGTTTCCTTTTGGCCCAATATTTGCTTTGATTATTTCGATGGGTGTTATTATTGGTCAAGATCCTGCAAGCTTCACGAATTTAAATTGGGAAAAAATAGCTGTGACGTATTTGTCAGTTCCACTATTTATTATTTTGTTTGTGATCTATAAAATTCGTTATAAGACAAAAAAAATTAAATTGGAAGATGTTGATTTGACAAAACATCGATAAAGAAGGCGTATGAGTTAAAAAAGCTTATAGGCTTTTTTATTAGCAATTGCGTAAAATTTTACTGGATAAGTTACAAAAAGCACGAACTTATTGATATAATAAAACCACGACATTATCTAAATACAAGCGTTTTAAAAGTTAAGCTGAAAGAATTTGATAATAATCAAGAAAGACCGATAATACTATGAGTCCAATATTTATGTTGAGTATTAACATACTTGCTGTCTATTTTGTTTTTTGGTTGATAAGACCAATAAATTTTGCAAAATTTATGCCATATACGCCCACGCAAGCGATGTTTTTGAAGATTGTTATGGCAATTGTGGTTGGTTATTTGTTAGCAAGTTTTTTTATCTCTCTGACTAACTGGATACTAGCAATGCCAAGCGCAGTGTTTGGAAAGTAGTCCAAAAGCACCTCATAATTATGGTATAATTGATTAGATTATATAGACAAGTCGGTACGTATGTACTCATTTATTAAAATACTAAATTTGGAGATTAAACATGGCAAAAGATATTGGCATTGATTTGGGAACAGCCAACGTTCTCATTTATGTAGAAGGCAAGGGCATTGTATTAAATGAGCCATCAGTGGTGGCAGTTGATGACAAGACCGATCGCGTGTTGGCAGTTGGTTCAGAAGCTTATCGTATGGTAGGCCGGACACCAGGAAATATTCGTGCCGTGCGGCCGCTAAAAGATGGTGTTATTTCGGACTTTGATGTGACGGAAGCGATGCTAACGTATTTTGTGGACAAACTTAACGTGAAGGGATTCATGTCGAAGCCAAATATTATGATTTGTGCACCAACTAATATTACTGAAATTGAGCGTAAAGCTATTATTCAAGCTGCTGAAAAAGCTGGTGGAGCCAAAGTATATTTAGAATATGAACCAAAAGTTGCAGCAGTTGGTGCAGGATTAGATATTTTTAAGCCAATTGGATCCATGGTTATTGATATGGGTGGTGGTACGTCGGATATTGCTGTACTGTCATTGGGGGATATCGTTGTTTCTGAGTCAATTCGTGTGGCTGGTGATAAAATGAACTTTGATATCGTTGCTTACTTAAAAAAGCACCATAACTTAATTGTTGGTGAACGGACAGCAGAAACAATTAAAATTCAAATTGGGTCTGCGTTGCCTGTTGATGAACCTTTGACTATGGAAGTTCGTGGTCGTGATAATTTCGAAGGTATGCCAAAGACGATTACAATTCACTCTAACGAGGTAGAAGAAGCGTTACATGACACACTACAACAGATTGTTCGCGCAGCACATTCAGTTTTGTCAAAGCTCCCCCCAGAATTAGCAGCAGATATTATTGATCGTGGGATTATGCTAACAGGTGGTGGTGCACTTCTTCATGGTATGGATCAATTACTGGCTGATGCATTAGAAGTGCCAGTCGTTGTTTCTGATTCACCACTTGACAATGTTGCCAAGGGAGCAGGCGCTTTGCTTGAACACATGAAATCAAATCGTAAAGGGTTATAAAATGCGGAAAAAGAATCAAAATTTTAGTGTAGACCTTGTAGTTGTGACAGACCAAACGCAAGTGATGATTGATAATAAACAAGTTGGTTATATCGAAAAAGCAGACCGCGGTTTTGTGGGGTATTTTGGACAACAAGCAGTTATTAATCAAGCTAAGACACAGGATGACGCTTTACAGGCTATTCTAGCTAGTTTTAATTTATATCAATAATATAATGACAGAAGCCCTTATCATATTTATGATGAGGGCTTGTACATAGACGAGGAACACCAACATGCAGCGTACACCATCACGACAAATGAGTAGCCGTACATCCGGTTCAGAACTAGACTGGGGTATTATTTTAGCGCTATTATTATTTATGATTATTGGATTGAGTTCTATTTTTCAAGCAGCACTCCATTCTCAGTATGGAACGATGCAAATGGCTTTAAGAACGACCATTGTGCAAGGTGTTTTTTGGATAATTGGCACATTGATTATTATATTCCTATTACGTTTTGATGCCTCTCAACTTTGGCGTTTGGCACCGATAGCTTATGGGTTAGGTATCTTTTTATTAGTTGCTGTTTTAGTTCTGTATGACAGGCAGATGGCAAATTTAACAGGAGCTAAATCCTGGTTTGTTCTAGGGCCTATTTCATTTCAACCATCTGAAGTTGTTAAACCAGCATTTATTTTAATGTTGAGTCGAGTTGTTGCACAGCATAATAGATTATACGAACATCATACAACGCGATCGGACGGACTTTTGTTAGGAAAAATGGCACTTTGGTTTTTGCCAATTGCTGTACTAATTGCCTTGCAAAACGATTTGGGAACATTGTTAGTATTTATTGCTATATTTGGAGGTGTTGCTTTGGTCTCTGGCATTACATGGCGAATTTTAGCACCTGTGATTGGTATCGTAGCAACGATAGGTGTGACACTACTAGCACTTGTGACCTCAGCTACTGGCAAAACAATTCTGGATGCATTGGGATTTAAATTATATCAATTTGATCGTATTCAAACTTGGTTGCATCCGGATCAAGATACATCAGCTTCAGGGTATCAAACATTTCAGAGTTTAAAGGCAATTGGATCTGGACAACTCACTGGTAATGGGTTTGGCAATTTAAAAGTTTATGTGCCAGTTCGAGAATCTGATATGATTTTTTCAGTTATTGGCGAAAGTTTTGGTTTTATTGGTGGGGCAATATTAATTGCCTTGTATTTTGGCCTGATTTATAGACTGATACGAGCAACATTTAAAGCACAAAACGCTTTTTATGCTTATATTGCAACGGGTGTTGTCATGATGGTTTTGTTTCATGTTTTTGAAAATATTGGTATGAGTATTGGGTTGCTACCGTTAACTGGTATCCCATTACCATTTATATCTCAAGGTGGTTCCTCGTTACTTGGTAACTTAATTGGCGTGGGTTTAATTCTAACAATTGGTTATCAGCAACAAAATGACACTTTTAAAGAAGCAACAGGATTTTCAATTTAATGGATGAACTAAAAGAAATCAAAAAAAAATTTAGTGTTTTACGTCAAAAAACGCGCAAGGGTGATATATTTCAATCATTAGGTCCACTAATGTCAGACAATTTGATGACGTTGCCATCTCAAGGCACTACGCCAGTTGTGTTACCTAAAAATGGCGAACATGCGTTGGAGCGATTTCAAACATACGATCATCAGTTAGATATACGCACTGAGGGTATGTTAGATAACATAAAAGTAACGACAATTTCTGATGAAGATATACAGTTAGCGATCACACAACTAGCCAACCCGTTACCAAAATATCGTGATACAGGTGCTTTTTTGTTTCTAAGTGATATAATACAAAATGAGTTAATTTCTGAAGATCAACTTCGTTTATTAACGCAACGTCTTGTGTCAGATGAACAATTGTTTTCACATATTTTAGAACCAGAAAATGATGGGATTTATGGCCGATCGTTCAGCATATTAGTGCTATCGTTATTGCTCTTTACACAACGAACTAAAATACACTTTATGTCTGCAGATCAAATGGATTTTGTTATTAACCAAGTAGCTTTATATGTGGCTCTTGAACGTGATACACGAGGGTTTATTGGTACAAACGGTTGGGCACACGCATTTACGCATATTGGAAATGTATTGGCTGAAATGTTTATGATGCCACAACTAATGCGTGCGGATAAATTATTTTTGTTGGCAAGTATGTTAGCTGGTTATCGTGAATTGAAACAACCGTTAATGATGGGTGAAACTGAGCGATTAGTTGAAGTTGTTATATATGCGGCTAATGCTCATGAACTGTATGCTGATTATATCCTATTAACATTGAAATTATGGCGAAAAGATCTTGTCACGCAGCGTGATTTGAAAACAGAAGCACAATGGCATCAATTATATAATAGGTCACGTTTTTTTCACGAAATTATTTTGCGTGGATCACAAAACGTACCAAAAAAATTGTATGATTATGCTGAACAAACAAAAGATTACTTAACTTAAAAAGGTATGTTGAGCAATATTACCTCATTTTTGATATAATAAAATTCGGAGTGAAATATAATGACTAAAAAACATGTTGCTTTATTATTTGGTGGTAATTCATCAGAACACGATGTATCAAAACGTTCGGCTCAAAATTTTTATGATGCAATTAAAGCAACCGGGAAATACGAAATAACGGTTTTTGCAATTGCACAAAATGGCTACTTTTTAGATCCAGAAAGTTCAAACCGTGTGCTAGCATTAGAAGATGAACAACCAATTGTTGATGCCTACATGGCAAAAATTGATACGACTGATCCATTGGCTCGCATTAGTGCATTAAGCGAAGGTGGCGATTTCGATATATTTTTCCCAGTTGTACATGGTAATTTGGGTGAAGATGGTACACTACAAGGATTGTTTAAATTATTGAACAAACCTTATGTTGGTGCACCATTACGCGGCCATGCAGTGAGTTTTGATAAGGCGATGACCAAAGAGTTACTAACAGTCAATGGTATTCGTAATACAAAATATGTAGTTCTCGATCCTAAGACTGCTAAAGAATGGACTTGGGAAAAAGTTGTCGCAGCACTCGGTGATATTGTTTTTGTCAAAGCAGCTAACCAAGGTTCCTCTGTTGGTATTTCTCGTGCTAAAAATGCAGTTGAATTTGAAGCAGCTCTGTCAGATTCGTTTCAATATGACTATAAAGTTTTAGTTGAACAAGCTGTCAAAGGATCACGAGAACTGGAAGTTGGTGTGATTGGTAACGAAGAGCCAATTGTATCGGAAATTGGGGCGCATACATTACCAAATCAAGGTTCTGGTGATGCATGGTATGATTACAATAATAAGTTTGTCGATAATTCAGATGTGCTTTTTGAAATTCCTGCGAAGTTACCAGAATCTGTAACAAATGAAGTAAAAGATATGGCTATACAAGCTTATAAAGTTCTGAATTTACGAGGTGAGGCAAGGATGGATTTCTTGTTAGATGAGAACAATGTACCATATCTAGGGGAACCAAATACATTGCCTGGTTTTACAAATATGTCGTTGTTTAAACGACTGTGGGATTATTCAGATATTGATAATGTAAAGCTTGTAGATATGTTAATAACATATGGTTTTGCAGAATTTGAAAAAAATGCGCAATTAAGTTATCAATTTGTTACTTTGGGTGAAGAAAAGATAGGGAAGTTTAATTAATGGTAAAAAATAGTAGAAAAGACAGTTTTGATGGTAAAGCCATCCGTACTGCACGTAAAAAAATGCGTTTGTCGCAAGTTGAATTAGCAGAAGGTATCACAACACAAGCCACAATTTCTTTAGTTGAAAACCAAAATCGTGTGCCTAATGCTGATGTATTATTGGCTATATTAGACCGCTTGAATTTGGAAATTTCAGAATTTGTATCCGGTGATTTTTTAACGCAAAAAGCTAAAGAATTATTGGGAAAAGTTGTATTGCAAATGAAACATGATGCTTTAGCTGAGTTCTCAGAATTTGAAAAAGCTTTGAGCCAAAATTCACCTACAATTCAAGCTTATTATATTTTAAAAGCGACTGATGAATGCTACAATAAAAAGGATTTTGCGAAAGTAATTTATTACGCTAACTTAGCAGTAGATAAAAAAACACCATCTTTGGGAGATTTTTATTCGTTTTATGCTTATCGTCAAATGGGAACAAACTATTACTTACAAGGTGATATTGAAACTGCTAAGGAAAAGTTTAGCTTGGCCTATGAACTGGAGCCTAATTTATTGACGGCAAACGAATTAGAATTTCACGGGGCACTGCAAGGCCGTCAGTACTATGCCGAGTTTTTGATTGAGCAAAATGAATTAGATAAGGCAGCGCAAATACTAGAAGAAGGTTTATTAGCATTGCGCAAACGTGTTGATCTGTTCTGGGTTCCGGATTTGAGTGAGATGTTGGCTAATGTCGAGAAAAAGCGAGGTAACGATCTTTCTGCTAAACGTTACTTACACGATGCTAGAATGGCAGCTTTCTTATCAAATCGTAAAACAACAGAGGAACGTTTGTCAGCGTTAGATACTGTTGCGTTTTAATTAAAACTATCATATATTAAAAAGTCGCCAACTCTGTATGCAGAGTTGGCGACTTTTTAATATACTTTAATAATATTTGTAAAAGATGTATGTGTCAAAATTAATAGTGTTAAAGATCAACCGCGAACAACTAATACATCAATATTGGCTGTTCTTGTCACAAACTCAGTAACAGAACCGATAACTAAGCGCTCTACAGCGTTTAAACCAGTAGCACCAATAACGATGATGTCGGCATTAACTTCATTTGGGACGTCTTTAGCAATCAATGCTTTTGGTGAACCATATTCAATGAGATAGTCAACGTTTTTAACACCTGCATCAATGGCTTGTTGCTTGTATTTATCAAGTGTTTTACGCGTTTCATCAGAGACAGCTTCGACCATTGTATCATCAAAGCTGGCTACATTTTGAAAAGCACGTGTATCAATGACGTTCAAAATTGATAAAATACCATTGTCACCAGCATCATTTGTTAACTCAATGGCGCGAACAAGTGCGGCTTCTGATTCTTTTGAACCATCCATTGGCACTAAAATGTTGTTATAGTTTGCTGTCATAAGAATTCTCCTTTAATATTGTTTATACTTTAAGTATACCGCTTACATTGATAAATTACTATTAATTTGAGAATATTTGTTGCCAAATTTTTTGTACAAAAAAGCGTCCACAATTGTGGACGCACGGGACATGCCCGAGACACTCATGATACCGTTAATCGTTACGCAGGTTTTCCTCGAGATTGTCGAGGTGGATCGTTCATAACGCTTGTTAGATTACCGAATGAAAGGGCTTATCTGTCAAGTCGAAAATTCCAATCCGAGAAATAAAAGTTGTAAGGAAAAAGCTGATGATGTAACAATGCGTATATCTGAGGAATCTATACTTTATTATAACGCGAAAAAATGTCAACAACCAGTCTTGACATTTTGAAACTAGTGATTGTATTATTAGTTTCAAAATAATGCTCATTGTAAGCCTTTTTTTTGTTGTAATTTTAAAGAATGGTATACATCATAGAATGACTGTTCAATTTTCGAGTTGCCCTTAGGTTGAAAATATGAGACATCACGGATACTGTCTGGTAAATATTGTTGTGGGACCCAGTCATTATCGAAATCGTGGGGATAAATATACGATGTACCATGATCTAAATCAGCCGCACCTTGATAATGTGAATCTTTTAAATGGTTGGGAATATCTGACACCTTACCTGAATGAATATCATTAATCGCCATATCCAGTGCTTGGTAGGCTGCATTCGATTTTGGAGAAAGTGCGAGTTCAATTATTGCATTTGCCAAAGGAATTCGTGCTTCCGGAAATCCAAGTGTTTGAGCAGCTTGAATGGCTATTACAGCATGTTGAACAGCGGATGGATTAGCTAAACCGATGTCTTCATAGGCAATAACTGTCAAGCGCCGTGTCAAAATTGGTAAGTCACCGGATTCTACGATTCGTGCAGCGTAATGTAAGGCAGCATCAACATCGGAACCGCGAATAGATTTTTGAAGAGCTGAAATGACGTCGTAATGTGCATCGCCATCTTTATCAGCTGACATTGCTTTGCGCTGTACAGTTTCTTCAATAATTGGCAAAGTTATATTAATGATATTGTCTTTTTTATTAGGAGGTGTTGATAAAACAGCTAATTCTAAACCGTTTAGTGCGCTGCGTAGATCACCATTTGTCGCCCGAGATAGTTGTACCATCGCATTATCATCGAGCATAACGTTATAATTGCCAAGGCCTTTTTCTTTATCTTCAAGTGCACGTTTAATGGCGATTTTGATGTCGCTTTCGGTCAGTGGCATGACTTGAAAAATTTGAGTTCGTGATCGAATGGCGGGCGTTACGTTAATGTAAGGATTCTCAGTTGTAGCGCCGATTAAAATAATTGCGCCAGATTCTAAATGAGGTAATAAAAAATCCTGTTTTATTTTATTTAAACGATGAATTTCATCAAGTAGCAAAACAACAGTACCAGACATTTTAGCTTCTTCAGCGACAATTTGAAGGTCTTTTTGGCTATCTGTCGCAGCATTTAACATACGAAATGCATATTTCGAAGATCCAGCAATAGCTGATGCGATTGAAGTTTTTCCAGTACCCGGTGGACCATATAAAATCATGGAACTAAGACGTTTAGCGTCAACCATTCGTCGAATAATTTTACCGCTACCTACGAGATGAGGTTGTCCAACGATTTCTTCAATTTGAGTTGGGCGCATACGATACGCGAGAGGTTGCTGCATAATATTAAACCTTGGTGATTCCTTTTTATAGTATAGTAATAGCTTATTAATTTAAATATATGTTGTCAATATTGACAGCAGTATCTGCGGCTAATAAAACAGCAATTGGATCGTTTTGATGTATAGACTCTGTTGTATGAGAGAGTAGTGTGAATGGGTGTTTTGTACGCGTTGCTATAGCAACATAGGGGGCAAAGCTATCTCCAGCAATATTTTGATCAATTAAAACTTTACCCATACTGTGTGATTTTAAAGTGGTTTCAAATTGTGATTGAACATCTAAACTTCTTAGTTGTGAATATTTAACAGCAACCACGACGCGTTCTCGAAATGTGCCAAGGTAATGTTTTTGTTCATCAGGGTTTATTTGAGATTGACCACCAAGTTGTTCTTTTTGTAAGCGCTCATTGATATCCATGTTTTATTCTCCGATACGTTGTAGTATGTCTATTATACGTTATATTTAAATCACAACACAAACAAAAGAAAAAACGCCACCAAAACGGTGACGTTTTCAACCAAATGAATTAAGTTATTAACCCAAACGGTTATAATATTCGACAATTAATGATTCGTTAATGTCGGCATCTAGTTCTTCACGTTCTGGCAAGCGAACTAATGAACCTTCAAGTTTTTCAGCATCGAATGAAACGAATTGTGGATGACCCACAACTGATTCAACGGCTACTTGAATAGGAACAATAGTTTTTGACTTGTCGCGAACTGAAATAACTTGACCAGGTGTTACGCTGAATGAAGGGATATCAACACGTTTGCTATCGACCATAATATGGCCATGATTAACTAATTGACGTGCTTGTTGGCGTGTTGTGGCCAAACCAAGACGGTAAACAAGTGAATCCAAACGTTGTTCCAACAAAATCATGAAGTTAGTACCATGTGTACCCTTACGGATCTTACCAGCTTTGTTAAACAAAGAATGGAATTGACGTTCTGTCAAACCGTAAGTGAAACGCAACTTTTGCTTTTCACGCA
>ERZ794962.106-NODE-106-length-13430-cov-4.692336_pt1 | contig 13430 bp, 12 predicted proteins | sample MGYA00375739_ERZ794962 | MGnify/ENA primary metagenome ERZ794962 (study PRJEB30138, sample SAMN05968710) | food fermentation metagenome | isolation source: fermented_meat | host: spontaneous_fermented_meat_time_7_first_replicate;spontan... | place: Italy...
ATGTTAACGTTGTTGAATTGCTACGTTTGCAAAAGAAGTCAGAACCTAACATGAACGATGAGCGTGAATTGTCAGCTGAAGAATTCAACAAGTACTTCCAAGCTGATAAGCCGGTTATCTTTGGCTTCCATGCTTATGAAAACTTAGTAGAATCATTCTTCTTCGAACGTAAGTTCAAGGGTGATGTCTATGTTCATGGTTATCGTGAAGACGGTGATATCACGACAACTTATGACATGCGTGTGTATTCACAATTGGATCGTTTCCATCAAGCTAAAGAAGCTGCCGAAATTTTGTCAGCTAACGGTGCGATTAATCAAGCAGCCGCTGATACTTTCATTGCTAAGATGGATGAAACATTGGCAAAGCACTTCGAAGTTACTCGTAACGAAGGTCGCGATATTGCAGAATTTACTGATTGGAACTGGTCAGCTTTGAAGTAATTTAACGCTAATTAGTTATTAATCATTGTATGAATTCATGTATTAGTAAATAAAGCGGACTAAGCATTTGCTTAGTTCGCTTTTTATGTCCTTAAGCTTAATACTGTGAAAGGAGTAAGAAATTTGCTGAATAAGGATAAGCGGGCCGATAAATTAGGAGAATTATGGGATATTTATGACGAAAAAAATGAATTAACAGGCCGTACACATCATCGAGGAGAAAAATTAAACGTTGGCGATTATCATCTAGTAGTTAATGCTTTAATCTTTAATATACAAGGAAATGTCTTGCTACAACAGCGCTCGTTTCAAAAAATAACTGATCCAGGTATGTGGACAATAGCAACGGGAGGATCGGCATTAACCGGTGAAACAAGTGAATCGGCAGTGATTCGTGAGTTACATGAAGAATTAAACCTAATTGTTACGAAGAACCAACTTCAATTTTTAAAGAAGTGTCGGTATGTTGACTGGATCGAATATTGGTATGTTGTATGTATTGATGAGTCTTTAGATAATATGACACGTCAAATATCTGAAGTAGAAGCGATAAAATGGGCAACACTATCTGAAGCCTTTCAAATAAGTCGTAATAATGATTTTAATGATGATCATATCCTTATTCAAGCAAAAACAAAATTGCTTGATACTGACAACGGTCAGTTTTATACTTGATATTTTAAAACATGTATAAATATTATGTTTTGAAATCGTGTTCTTTGTTATAATATAATTATGTTCTGTAATAAGTTAGATGTCATAGGTAATTAATTTTGTAGTGAAGGGAAATATAATTGTCCATCAAGTTTATTTTTTTAAATAAACACAAATGACATTATAAAAGATACGTTAAATTATGTCGAAAATTAAAATTGTTTCTATTGATATTGATGGTACATTGCTCAATGATCAACGAGAAATAACATCAGAAGTAAAATCGAGTATCCAACAAGCCTTAGCAAATGATGTTAAAATAGTCATTACAACTGGTCGACCCTTACCAGGTGTTCGTGACATTTTATCAGAATTAGGTATTGAAGGTAATAACCAATATGTCATTACTTATAATGGCGGGCTTGTGCAAACAGCAAGCGGTGAAAAAACTTTGTTTCGTCAGCCTTTATCAGTAAAGGAATTTCAAAAGATTAACGCATTTATGTTGATTCAAAACACTTATGTGCAAGTTGAAACACAAGATGCAGCTTATACGACGAATCACAGAATTCATCATTGGGCCAGCTTTGAAAATAGTTTGGTGAATTTACCACTATTTGTTTTAGACACTGAATCGGCTTTAGAGAAAGTTGAATTCATTAAAGCTATTGCCAATGCTGAAAGTGATGAACTAGATACAATTCAAGCTATAGTACCTGCCGATATAGCCGATAGTGTTAACGTTATTCGTTCTACGGCTAATAATTTAGAGTTTATTGACCGCCATGCATCCAAAGGTCATGCGTTACTAGCATTGGCTGAGAAATTAGGTATTGAACAAGCTGAGACAATGGCCATTGGTGATCAGGCTAATGATTATTCGATGATTGAGCAAGCTGGCATTGGTGTAGCCATGGGCAATGCCATTGCAGATATCAAACATATTGCAAATGCGCAAACAGCAACAAATAATGAATCAGGTGTCGCACAAGCAATTGAGAAATTTGTCTTAAGCAAGTAAATAAATAGTTTATTTACTATGAATAATGATGTTATTAAAAAATGCGGAGGTCGCAAAATGAATGTATTATTATCTGGAGAAGTGACAGAATTAGTTGGTGAACCATTAAAAATTGGTGACACATTGCCACACTTTAAGTTAGAAGATGAAAATGGTGACAAAGTTAAGACGGCTGATTTAGTTGGGAAGTTAACTTTAATCTCTGTTGTACCTGATTTAAATACAGGCACTTGTTCATTACAAACACGTCACTTTAATCAAGCCGTTGGTCAATTTCAAGATGTGCAATTCTTAACAGTTTCAACAAATTCGGTTTCAGAGCAACGTGACTGGTGTGCAGCGGAAGGGGTCCACAATTTGCGTATGTTGTCAGATGAGCAAGAGTCATTTGGCTATGCCACAAAGCTCTACATTCCTTCTCAAGGTTTTGACACACGTTCAGTTTATATTGTAGATGCGCAAGGTGTTGTGCGGTATGCACAAATTGTACCAGAAGTGTCAGAGGAACCAGATTATGATGACGCATTAAAAGCGTTGCAAACACTCTCAGCTTAAGTGCTTATTGGTTATTTGAAATTTCAAAAAAATATGAATGCTTTTAAAATGAACTTGAATGAACATAAAATGCTTGGAGCCAGACATGCCAGAACCTAAATTGAAACTTTTTTCTTTAAGCTCAAATGAGCCACTTGCAAAAAAAATTGCTGAATCAGTTGGCGTACCATTGAGTGAGATATCTGTGAAGCGATTTGCGGACGGTGAAGTACAAATTAACATTGAAGAAAGCATTCGTGGTGATAATGTTTTCGTTATTCAATCGACTTCTGCGCCAGTTAATGATAATCTGATGGAACTGTTGATTATGATTGATGCTTTACGTCGTGCGTCCGCTAATCAAATTAATGTTGTGTTGCCATATTACGGTTATGCGCGTCAAGATCGCAAGGCGCGTTCACGCGAGCCAATTACTGCAAAGCTTGTAGCGAATATGTTAGAACGTGCAGGGACAACGCGAGTCTTAGCTTTAGATTTACATGCTGCACAAATACAAGGATTCTTTGATATTCCAATGGATCATTTGCAGGCAGCGCCGTTGCTAGCTGATTATTTAATTGAATCAGGTATTGCTGATAAACAAAATGCTGTAATTGTTTCTCCTGATCATGGTGGTATGACGCGTGCACGTAATCTGAACAATATGCTAGCGTTGGAATCTCCAGTTGCTGTTATTGATAAGCGCCGTCCAAAGCCCAATGTAGCTGAAATTGGTAGTATTGTTGGTGATGTACAGGGTAAAACAGCAATTATGATTGATGACATGATTGATACAGCCGGTACAATTACGCAAGGGGCACAATTAATTATGGCACATGGTGCTAAAGAAGTTTATGTCGTTGCTTCACATGCCGTCTTTTCTGGGCCAGCTATTGAGCGTCTACAAAATTCTGTTTTCACAAAAGTTATTTTAACTGATTCTATTGATTTGCCAGATGAGAAAAAGTTTGACAAATTAGAGATTGTATCAGTTGGTGAGTTGATTGGCGAAGCGATTCGTCGCGTGAATAATAATGAAGCAATTTCATCATTATTTAAAAATCGTTTTCATCGTCGATCACATTAATCATGAATGTGTTAGTAAGTTAATAAGGTTTCATATAAAACTGATTAAATTCAGTTTTTTTGTGTTAAATATTACAGAATGGTAAAAAAATGATATACTTAGAGATAGACAAACTAGTAGAAACATATGAGGAGAACGTCCATGAGTAAAATTTTGGTTGTGGATGATGAGAAGCCAATCTCAGATATCATTAAATTTAATTTAACCAAAGAAGGATATGAAGTGGTAACCGCAGCTGATGGTCAGGAAGCGTTGACAGTGTTCAATGAAGAAAAGCCTGACCTTGTTTTGCTTGACCAAATGTTGCCTGAGATTGATGGTGTTGAAGTGTTGCGCCAAATTCGTTCAAAATCAGAAACACCTGTTATTATGGTAACAGCTAAAGATTCTGAAATTGACAAAGTACTAGGTTTAGAAATGGGTGCTGACGACTATGTCACAAAACCATTCTCAAATCGTGAATTAGTTGCACGTGTCAAAGCTAATTTACGTAGCCGTAAAGCGGTTGCACAACATATTGATGAGTCTGTTGTGAATACCGACGACATCGAGCTAGGCGATTTGACAATACATCCGCAAGCATATATGGTGTCAAAGGCTGGACAAGATATTGAATTAACACATCGAGAATTCGAACTGCTTTATTATTTAGCACAACACATTAGTCAAGTGATGACACGTGAACATTTGTTGCAACAAGTTTGGGGCTATGACTATTTTGGAGATGTCCGAACGGTAGATGTTACTGTGCGTCGCTTGCGTGAAAAAATTGAAGATAATCCAAGTCATCCTAATTGGTTGGCAACGCGTCGAGGGGTAGGATATTATTTGCGTCCTGACGCAGAGTAAGTAAATGTCTTCATTACCGGTAAAGCAAACATTTTTTACTTATTAGTACAACAAAGATATTTTCTCTGTTATACGCCAAGGAGACAGACGCTAGGCGTCAGCAATTATGAACATTAAGACTAACTTTTTTAAATCTATACGTTTTCGCATCACACTTGTTTTTGTGTTGTTAATGATTATCGCACTCGAACTGTTGGGTGCGTTTTTTGTACGTCAAATAGAACAACAAAATTTAGCGACTTTTCAACAACAAATGACCTTACCAAAATATGTGACAGATCAAATTACGACTGCATTGAGAAATAGGGACGTTGATGCTGGGAACCATGCAATTCAAGATGTGTTAATTGGGTTAAATAACACTAACCTTCAAGAAGCACAAGTAATCGATAAAACGGGTACAATTCGTGGTACTTTATCAGTTTCTGGACAACAAACAATCGGTCAAAAAACAACTGATTTGAATGCCCAAAGAGCTGTTGCGGGAGAACAATCTTTTTTAACATCACGCACAATCAGTGAAGGTGGTGAGCGGAAAGAACTCATGACGACAACTCTTGGCGTCACAACAGGGCGTGTGCGAGATATAATTGGCGTCGTTGTTGTTAAAGCTAGCTTGTTACCTGTATATCGCAACGTTAACAGTGTGATGCGCCTATTTGTCATTGCTAGCTTAGTAGCTTTATTTGTCAGTATCGCATTAGCATTATTTCTTGCGCGTACATTAACACGGCCAATTGCCCAAATTGATGAACAAACGACTAAAATTGCTGGTGGCGATTATTCAATGGTTAATCATATCTATGGCTCTGATGAATTAGGACACTTAGCACAATCGGTAAACGAATTATCAACACGTGTTGAAGAATCAACAGAAACAGTTAACGCTGAGCGAAACCGACTAGATTCTGTTTTGACTCATATGGCCGATGGTGTTTTAGCGGCTAATCGTCGTGGTGAAATTACCATTATCAATCAAGCGGCAGCAAACTTTGTTGGTGTTGATCGTGAAGCAGCTATTGGCCAAAATGTGATTGATTTGTTACGTTTACAAGGCAAACGAACATTACGTGATATGTTAGAAAATCTTGATGATTTTCGAGTTGATTTATCAGATGAAAGTACTGATATATTATTGCAAGCCTATGTATCGCTAATTAAGCGACAATCAGGATTTATTTCTGGTTTGGTAGTGGTCTTACATAATATTACTGAACAGCAACGCATTGATTCTGAACGGCGCATGTTTGTGTCAAATGTATCGCATGAATTAAGAACACCATTAACTTCAGTGCGATCGTATGTCGATGCTTTAGCAGAGGGCGCAATTGACGATCCTGAAATGGCGCAAAATTTTTTGGGTGTTGTGCAAGATGAAACTCAACGTATGATTCGTATGATTAATGACTTGTTAGCCTTATCAAGGCTGGATCAAGGAACGATGGATGTCAGACTTGAAGTCGTTAATTTGAATAGTTTGTTTAATTTTGTGTTAAACCGCTTTGACATGATTATTGAAAGTGATGCTAAAAATACTGATACGCCAAATAAAAATTATAATATACAACGCGAATTTACAAATGAGGATGTGTGGGTCGAAGTCGACCCAGATAAGTTTACGCAGGTTCTTGATAATATTATGAATAATGCTGTCAAGTATTCACCTGATGGTGGCACAATTACAGCACGTTTAATAAAAACTAAAACACGGGCTATTTTAAGCATTTCCGACCAAGGATTAGGCATTCCACGTAAAGATTTAGATAGTATATTTAATCGTTTCTTCCGTGTGGATAAATCACGGTCACGTGCACAAGGTGGTACGGGCTTAGGATTAGCAATTTCTAAAGAAGTTGTCGAACGCTTTAATGGTCGTATTTGGGTCGACTCTGTTGAAAATAGGGGCTCAACTTTTTATATTTCACTTGCCTATGTAGATGATGATGTCATTGAGGAGGGCGATTGGGATGCGGAATAAACAAAAGTTTTTACAAAACGTGTTATTGAATGGGTTACTCGTTCTATCGCTAGTTATTTCGGTTGTTTTAACAGCATTTATTTTCAGTTCATTTGGTAAAAATGAAGCACCTGACCAGTCAACGGCGCAACAACCAGAAAAACAACTACTTGAAATATTTCGTCCGACGCAATATATTGTTAACCAAACTGATGGCTCGCAACAGTTGGTTATGAATGCAACTGATGCTAAATTAAAAAAAATGCGTCATGCGTTGACAGACGCGCAATTAACAGACGCTCAGACAAAAACTGTTAATATTGCTGGAATAAAAAAAGTTTTAGCGACAAAAAAAGCGCAAATTTTTCATTATTCCGATGTCGTACCAATTTCCTACTTTAATATACGTTACGATCAGCGTGTTTCAACTCGAAAAAATCTTAATTTTGACTATTTTGTATTGGCATTAGATCGTTCAAATAATGGTTATTTTGTGAATACTAAAACAAATCAAATAACAACTGTAAAAGTTAACAAATTAAATCATCATGATGCTTGGCAACTAGCACAACAGTTACCTAAAAGTCTGAATATTAATTTTCAAAATTATCATAATCGTGTAGGACTTAACTATCTTCAAAAAATTAAATTGCCAGTATATTCTTACTTAGTTAATAATCGTGATCCTAAAACGTATGTTTCTGCTCTTCTAGGAACAATTAATCAACTTAATGTCACACAGGACGGTGATAAAACAGTTTACACAAACAAACTCAATAATCAAACAATAGTTTATGATCCAAACTGGGCAACAGTGACATTTGAAGATCATAATAAAAAAAATAAATTACCTGAATTTTATGTGGATCGTTTAAATACAGGACTCTCTCAAATTAATTTATTGCAGTCAGAATTTACTGACACACGCTTTTATGAAAGTCAGCAAAATGGTCAAAAAATTACTTTTCGAACATATGTTGAAGGCTTTCCAGTTTATTTTCAGTCTGAAATTGGCGCTATTCATATGACAATGGATAAACACGGAAATTTGACTAGTACGTACTCCCTTAATGAAATTGGCGTACCTGTACCAAATAATCAACCTGATGTGGTTCTGCCATCAACAAGAGAGATTATTAAGCAGTTGTCTGATGCTGGCGTACAGGAGAAAGACTACAATTTCATTGCTCCGGGATATCAGTGGTTGCTTGATCAAGGTAGCCAAGCGGCTGTAAATATGGAACCAACGTGGATGATTGAAACAGCCAGTGGCTGGCAAAGTGTGTCATCGTTTTTAAAAACACGTTAAACTAGGATTATTTATAAAATCAAGGAGTAAGATATGCAATTTAAACGAATTAAAATATTAATGTTAATTTTGTTTTTTTTGTTAGATATATTTTTGCTCAATTGGTGGCGTTCTGGAGAGGTATCACAAGAACGTGTAACAGATGCTAATACAGATATCATTTCAGAAATGAAAAAGCAAAAAATTAAATTGCCTAAATTTGGCACTTCTCTGCATTACAGTAGCTATGTTGCTGCGCAATATGGTGACAGACGTGAGATGTCTTTACCTGCTGGCCTAGATGTCTCTACTGGGGCAAACACAAATACCGTGTTTGCCAAATTTAAGCGAGATTTATTCAAAAAAAATGGCACGGGTTCAGATGAATCAGTTCTGTCCACATACAGTACTGGTTATCAATTTAATCCAGTATTGACGGCGAATAAAACGAACCGCGATCGTGTTTATTCACAACGTGTTGAGGGACTACCGGTTATTGCTGACAGTGGCATTATGACTTTTCAGTACAATAAAAGCGGTAAACCTGTAGGCTTTACCAAACGACAATTAGTTAACATTGAACGACTTCGGGATGATCGTGCAACAATCACAGAAGAAGAGGCTATTATTTCATTATATCGATACAATGAGATTGATAGTGGTGATAGTTTGTCTAAAGGTTATCTGTCTTATGATAGAACCTTGACAGTTAATGGATACGATATTTTTTTACCAGTATGGGCATTTGAAGCATATAGTGGTAATGAAAAATACGTTTTGAAAATTAATGCCTTTACTGGTGATAATTTATCGGAATAATTTAATCTAGTATTAATTTTTAACATGTAGAATAAACATAATTCAATTAATGGGTGGCTAAAATGGCGCAACAATCTGTAACAAAAATTATATTAACAGGTGCAATCGCTGGTATTATTGGTGGTGGTGCAATTTTATATGGGCAGCGTGGCGTTGAAAATCTACAAGCTACGACGCAAAAAGTTAATACCAAAGCTACAAAAACAACGACCATATCTCAAAATGCAACCGCAACATCAGCTTACGGTAAAATTTCAGATGCCGTTGTTTCGGTATTGAATTTTTCAAAATCAGGTATTAATAGTTATCAAGAATCATCTGAAGGATCAGGTGTTATCTATAAAAAAGCTGGGGATGCTGCTTATGTGGTAACAAATAACCATGTTATTCATGGTGCGGCCCAGATTCAGGTTATGCTGCACGATGGAAAAAAGGTGACGGCAACACTGGTAGGTAAGGATGCTATGACTGATTTAGCTGTACTGAAAATAGATCCTAGTGTTGTGACAACGACAGCAGATTTTGGCGATTCTAGTAAAATCCAAGTTGGTCAAAAGGTATTGGCAATTGGATCACCATTAGGATCTGAGTATGCTTCTTCAGTGACTGAAGGCATTATATCCGCTAAGAAACGATTAGTAGCATCCACCTCTGAGAATGGCCAAAATTATGGCGGTTCGACAGTCATTCAAACAGATGCGGCAATTAATCCAGGTAATTCAGGGGGACCCTTAGTTAACTTCCAAGGGCAGGTAGTCGGTATTAATTCGATGAAGCTTTCATCGTCAGCATCTGGTACCAGTGTTGAGGGAATGGGCTTTGCAATTCCTTCTGATCAAGTCGTTGATGTTGTGAATAAACTTGTTAGAGACGGCAAAATAACACGTCCTGCCATTGGTATTGGCCTTGTCGAACTATCTGCAGTTACAGTCGATGATCAAAAGACGCTCTTGAAAATTCCAACGTCTGTTAATGGTGGGGTTGTTGTGATGAGCACAACTCAAAATGGGCCGGCAGATAAAGCTGGTTTGAAAAAATATGATGTGATCACTGCAATTGATGGCAAAGAAGTGACAGGTCAAGCAGATTTGCGTGAAGAATTGTATAAACATAATTTAAATGATACTGTGACAATTACGTATTATCATCAAGAAGATAGGAAAACGGTTAAAGTAAAGTTAACGCAAAAATTAGAAAGCTAACGCCTGGTGTTAGCTTTTTCTTTACCATTTGTTGACAAAAGTATAGAAATAAGCGTTTTCATAAAATGTTGAAAACTAACTGAAAATGTTGATAAAATTTTACAAGAGTCAATGAAATGTGGATAAAGGGAATTATATTGTGGACAAATAGATTAAAAATATAAAAAACTATTAAATAGTACTATTTAACTGAAAAAATCGATATTTTTTTAATGAAAAGTCGATAATTACGCTATTGTACGTATTTAGTTATAAAAATGACGACAAAACACATTGATAATGTTCGAATTAAGTGAAATACTAACGTTTATATTTAAAATAACATGAATTGTCAAGGGAACATATGTGCTTATCCACAGTTGTGGATAAAAAAGTGGAAAACTGTGGATAAGTCATAATGAGATAGACATTTCTGACATAAATAGCCTCAAACGGCGTTGCAAAAGTTATCCACAATTTATGTTAATATCGTTTAAAATTGTGGATAAAAAACCATACGAACATTTTAATGGTTGATATAATAAGGATATGATACTTTTATTGGTTGCTTGTTCGTGTGGATAATTGTGGAAAACTTTTAAATACAAATGTTTGCATGATACATCATAATGTTAAGAAAGTTTAAAAATAGAGGATAATATGAACATTAAATTGATCACAGTTGGTAAATTAAAAGAAAAATATCTTAAGGATGGCATTGCAGAATATACAAAGCGATTGTCACGTTTTGCTAAAATGGAAATCATTGAATTAATTGATGAAAAAACACCTGAAAAGGCTAGTATTGCACAAAATAATCAAATTATAGCCAAAGAAGGGGGGCGCATTGCTGAAAAAATTGGGCCACGTGATTTTGTTATTGTATTAGCAATTGAAGGCAAGCAATTAGCTTCAGAAGCGTTTTCTAAAAAACTTGCTGATGTAACAGTTTCTGGATATTTGGACATCACTTTTGTTATTGGTGGTTCATTAGGGATTGATCCATTAATTAAACAACGCGCTAATATGAAAATGAGTTTTGGTTTGCTAACCTTGCCTCATCAACTTATGCGGCTTGTTTTGATCGAACAAATTTACCGTGCTTTTATGATTCAACAGGGATCACCTTATCACAAATAAAAATTTGCTATTAATGTGATAAATAAAGCGCGAATAATATAGCAAATAAACAATAGTTGACATATAATATAGTCAATCATAATTATCTATAAAGGGTGTGTTGACATGAATGAATTTCCACAAGTTTTGACGATTGCTGGGTCTGATTCAGATGGATCGGCAGGTATGCAAGCTGATTTACATACATTTTTTATTCGAAAAACATATGGCATGAGCGTGTTGGTTGCTGCAGTGGCAGGCAATTCATTTGGCATTCATGCTGCTGAAACATTACCGTTGCCTTTTATTGAAAAACAATTTGAAGTTTTAGCTGATGATTTTCAAATACGAGCAAGTAAAACAGGTATGCTTTCAGATGCGGATTTAATTGCAACAGTTGTTACTGCCTATAAAACTTATAATTTTGGGCCATTGGTTGTTGATCCTGTGATCACAACGAAACATGGTGCGCAGCTTTTAGCTGATAGTGCTTTTCAGGCATTGAAAACCCAGCTATTACCATTGGCTGAAGTGGCTACACCTAATTTTTTTGAAGCACAATTACTTACCGGACGAACTATTAATTCAGAGGCTGAGCAACGTGAAGCCGCACGTGATATTCAAAAATTTGGCGTGAAAAATGTCGTCATTAAAGGTTGGCATAATCAAAAAAATCAATCTGAGGTTGCCGATTATGTATTATTAGCAAATGGTAGCGATTTTTGGTTACGGCATAGCTATTTTGATACAACACATATTAATGGGACAGGTGACACCTTGAGTGCTACAATTGCTGCAGAAATAGCTAAAGGCACAGATGTAGCAACAGCTATTAAAATAGGGCATGATGTGACAACAGCAGCCATTGAACATGAAATTGCTGTTGGGCATCAGTTTGGGCCAATTAATCATTGGGCTGCAGCAGATATTTAAATTAAATATAGAAAAGCGATGGTAGTAAATTAGATATATCTAATTTACTACCATCGCTTTTCTTGAGTTTAATGCATGCAATGAGAGCTGTTTTTTATATAAAGTCTCTTGGTGCCTTGTTTTTAAAGAGTAGGGTGAGTGCAGCACCAACAAGCATTAATGCTGCAGCGGTTAGGAATGTTATTTTTATACCATGCAACTGAATAAGTACATCGAGTGTGCTGGCATGTGTTTTACCATAGCTAAGAGATGATCTTGTCATGATAGTAACTAGTGCTGCTGTACCAAATGATGCTGCAATTTGACGGACTGTCGTGAACATTGCTGATCCATCAGGCATTAGTGCCAAAGGTAAGGCATTAAATGCTTCAGTCTGAATAGGCATGAGCACTAAGACTAAGCCAAGTTGACGGATAAATTGACCAATAACTGCAAACCATAATGGGGTGGTTAGTGTCAGTGAGGCCAAAACAATTGTGCCAGCGGCTGTAATTAAGATACCGATTAATGTGAGATATTTGACGCCATATTGGTCATATAAACGACCACTCCATGGCGATAAAAACGCAGTAACTAAGGCACCAGGAAATAGTACAAGCCCTGATATAAACGCTGACGCGCCACGAATGGTCTGCATATAAAGTGGTAACATAAGAGCGCCACCATACATAGCAATCATTAGGACAATGTTAATTAACATGGCGATGACAAACTCACGTTGTTTTAAAACCGCCATGTTAAGTAATGGTGTTTTTGTTGAAAACTGTCGCCAAATAAATAAAGCAGTCACAATTAATCCAATAACAATAAAGCCCCAGACGGTAAATTCAGACCATGGTGTTGCGCCAGCATTTGAGAAACCATAAAGTAACGAACCAAGGCCAATACTCGACAATACGACCCCAATAAAGTCAAATTTAAGCATCTTTTGTTCGCCAATATTTTGTAATAAGAAGTAAGCAAGTATAAAGTCGGCAATAATTAAGGGTGCTACGATGAAAAATAGAAATCGCCAAGATAGGTTTGTCACGATAAAACCGGATAATGTTGGGCCAAGTGTAGGGGCAAAGTTTAGCGCTAAGCCAATTAACCCCATTGCGCCACCACGTTTATCAGGTGCAAAGAGATTCATTACAATGACGTTCATTAGTGGGCCAAAAACGCCAGCACCCATCGCTTGAATCATTCTTCCAGTAATTAAAACGGTGAAATTTGGCGCGAATCCGGCTATAAGTGTACCAATTGCGAATAAGCCAACAGCCGTAAGATAAAGTCTACGTGTGGTTAGACGTTGAATTAAGAATGCAGTCAGAGGAACCATGACACCGTTAACTAACATGTAACCGTTTGTGATCCATTGTCCTAATCCTGGACCAATATTAAATTCATGCATAATATTAGGTAAGGCAACATTCATTAGTGTTTGATTTAAAAAACCTAGAAATGTGCCGATGACAAGGATGATAAGAACTGATTTTTGCTTTTTTGATATATTCAAGTGCTACCCAACCTTTCTTTTTAAATAATTATAACATGTGTTTAATG
>ERZ794962.107-NODE-107-length-13209-cov-17.505854_pt1 | contig 13209 bp, 14 predicted proteins | sample MGYA00375739_ERZ794962 | MGnify/ENA primary metagenome ERZ794962 (study PRJEB30138, sample SAMN05968710) | food fermentation metagenome | isolation source: fermented_meat | host: spontaneous_fermented_meat_time_7_first_replicate;spontan... | place: Italy...
AGTGATTGCTTTGGGCTTTTTAATTTCTGTTCGGATTAATTATAGAATTTGCCACATAAAATATTTGTCCGCGAATTTTTTTGAAATTTAAATATTATGAACAAATCCATTTAAATGCGCTTATATCAACGTTTAGATAATATATATTTTTTGAATAATTACGAAAAATAAACTTGTATGCCCTTAAATAATGGTGTAAACTGGTTTTATATTAAAGAGGTCACAACTCATGAGTTATGACCTACTATCATGGATTTTTTAAAGTCATTACGTCTAACTTAATTTTGCTTACAAATGTTGATATACCAGTAATTAAGCTGGATTCAGTCCAAAACAAAAAGCGTCTTCCAAACATTATTCGTTGGTGTCTGGAAGACGCTTTTTTAACCCTTATTGTCCTTTTTGGGTTGTTTCTGCGGTTATTGGCTCGATTTGGTATTCTTTTTCGATATTATGGGCTACTCGGTTGAAGCTTTTCATCATTTCGCGCCGGGTAACAATCCCTGTGAACTCCCCTTCATCCGAAATCACAGGCAGATAGGGGTGATCAACTAAGAGATGGAGCGTTTCTTCAATATCATATGGATCTCTAATCGTCACGACATCGGTTTGCATGACATCTTTAACGGTCAGCTTCCGCAAATTTTCGAAACTGAGGTTATTCAATCCGAGCATCGTCTCGGTAATTAACGGCATCGTCAACATCCCTTTGAACTTCGAATGGTTGTCTAAGACGGGAATGCTCGAATATTTCACCGTGGTTAGTAGAATAAACGCATGTTCCAAGGAGTTGCTTTCTTGAACACTCGCAACAACCTCACCGGGAATTAAGAAGTGTTCTTTATTTTCTAATAATAAGTTCGAAAATGCATCTGAAATCATCACTTGGCCTCCAATAAACTAATGCTACTTTTAGATTGTAACAAAGAGCAAACACAAAAGACCATCCATAGCTACTAAACTTTGGATAGTCTTTAGAATTAGGCGCGTTTAAATGTAAAGTGTAACTGCGAAACGGGTTCGAACCGACGATTGTAGTACTGGATTTGATATTGGTCAGGTGTGACGTCTACAACGGCGTATGTCCCTTTCAAGTCACGGAACTGCCCCCGTGGTTGGGCAATGCTGCCAGGGTTCAAGAGCAGCACACCTTCGTGCATTTCACAGGCCAATTGGTGTGTATGCCCATAGAACGCGAGATTAGCTTGGCTTTCTTGGGCCGCTAATAAAAGCCGCATTAAATCGCCATTTACACCATACAAGTGCCCGTGCGTTAAGAAGATTCGTTCATTTGCAACTGGGACAACAACTTGTGCTGGAAATTGACCATTGAAATCCATATTGCCTTGCACAACGGTCATTTGGTTAAACAAGGGATCATCGGTTGTTAATTCAGAATCCCCGCAATGTAACATGGTTACTGGTTGATCTTGATACTGCGCCACTAACTGCACGAGAATATCGCGATCACCATGACTATCACTCACAACAACAAAACGCATACTAAACAGTCCTTTCGGCGCCAAGGGGCGTTGTTTTTTTGAAACGTGCTTCTTCCGACATATTCTTCCGGCTAGCTACATCAGCCAAATCTAAACGTGATCCTGCCGTCGCACGCTAGTCTTTGATCCATTCTTTCCATTTATCTTCTAGGTTCTCAATTGCTTTTGCGCGGTGGCTGATTTTATTTTTTTGTTCCACCGTGAGTTGGGCCATCGTTGCATCTAATTCTGGCACGTAGAAAAGTGGGTCATAGCCGAAGCCGTTATCCCCACGAGGAATACCTAGAATTTGGCCCTTCACGTTACCTTCAACGACTAAATCTTCATCTGGTCGGTCTGGTTTAGCAAAAACCAATGTTGTATGGAAGGTTGCGGTCCGCTTTTCAGCAGGCACACCCGTTAATTCATAGAGCAACTTCGCGTTGTTGCCGGCATCGTTATGATCACCAGAGAAGCGTGCAGAATAAATTCCTGGACGACCACCTAGTTCATCAACCATTAGACCAGAATCATCTGCCAAGACAGGTAAGTGTAAGATCGCTGCAATTTGATCCGCCTTTAGGCGAGCATTTTCTTCAAATGTCGAACCAGTTTCATCAATGTTTGGCAATTCTGGGTAATCTAATAATGTTTTGATTTGAATCCCTTCCGCTGCAAAGACGGATTCGAATTCGCGGGCCTTACCTGGATTCTTCGTGGCAATCACGATTGTTTGTTCATCGGTATCAGCCACTTGGATATTCGGTTGAACGGCGCGTTCAAAACTGGCTTGACGTTGATCATTGGTTCGCGTCACACCTTGGCTCGCACGTAAAATAAGTTCGTTGAATTCACTACTATTGACTGCTTGTTGTCCGCCGAGTTCAAGGGCGATGATTTGTTCCTGCGGTGTGGCCACCATCGTCACCAAGCTAGTCGCTAGGTCGCTTTCCGCGGCGTCTGGGTCACCGAGTGACTCACCAGCGACCATCGCTGCTGTGACGGCTGCAGCGACTTGTTTGGGGCCTTTGCCTTTTGGTAATAAGGTTAGTGCGCAATAAACAGCGTTGAAGAGTTCTGCTAATAAGCCGCCACCATCTTCAAGACAGGTTACGGTGATAGTGAGTGCTTCGGTTGCCAATAAGGGGCGTAATGTCGTTTGCAACCATTCTAATTGGTGCGCTGTTATGCCATTGCCATTGACTTGCAAGGAACCTTCTGTAGGTTGAACAGCAGCGAGCACTTTGGTATCACCGCGTTGCCATAGAACAGAAGCGGGTTGTTGCTTTAGAAAACGCCAAGTGACTTGCACTGGCCGTAAATCATTATCAGCACGATTATTCATTCGGACCATCGTTTTTTTCCTCCTTAATGATAACTTGTTGGGCTTCAAGGGTTGGGATTGCTAACCATTGACGCGCGATTGCTTCGAAATTGGTTACAGATCCGGTCGTATAGGTGTGTAGTTGCCCAGCTGTTGCATCGGCCACCAACTGATTGCGATCTTGTAATGCCTGAATCAAACTATCAACAGCGGCATGCGCGGGGTCAACCAGCGTGACTGCCGGTCCAACTGTCTTTTGAATCGCCGCGGTTAATAATGGGAAGTGGGTACAGCCGAGAATTAGCGTATCAATTCCCGTCCCACTTAATGGCGCGAGGGTTTCGTCAACCGTGTTTTGCACAGTTTCGCCACTCAATTGGTTTGCTTCAATCATCGGTACAAAAGTTGGCGCAGCCAAACTCGTGACGTGTGTCGCCGGTTTGAGTGCCTTTAGTTGATAGGCATATGCGCCACTGTTAATCGTTCCGGTCGTGGCAATTACCCCGACATGCCGATTACGGGTCGTTGCCAATGCCGCTTGGCTACCTGGTGCAATCACACCGATTACAGGAATCGTCAATTGCGCTTGTAAATCAGGTAAGGCGGCCGCCGTTGCGGTATTACAGGCGACAACCAATGCTTTAATATTTTGCCCCCGTAGAAAATTGGTCATCTGCCACGCAAATTTGCGCACGGTTTCCGCCGGCTTTTCACCATATGGTAGGCGCGCTTGATCCCCGATAAAGACCATGTCTTCGTTGGGTAGACGTTTAAGCGCCTCTTTTAAGAGGGTTAGGCCCCCCACACCTGAATCCATAAAACCAATGGGTTGTTTTTGCATATTAGATTTCTCTTTTCATTTCAGGATACACTCGTAACTTCTATTTTCTCTTTTTTCGGTGCAAAATTCAACTAAAACAACGGGCACGGCCGGCAATTCACAGTTGGCGTTAATTTTTATAAAAAATAAAGAGTTTTCGCGGTATAATAGGAGTACTTATAAAAAACGAACCATAAAGGAGTGCCACTGTGACTCAATCACGCTATGAACAACTCGCCCAAAATCCACAAACTGCATCATATCTGACACAGGCAACATTACGGGATATCTTGTTACCATCAATTCTTGGGGCCGAAAATGACGCCATCAGCTATTGGGCCGGTAAGCAACTCGCTTTGCAATTCCCACTCGATTCTTTCGAAGACCTCTGTGCCTTCTTCGAACAAATCAACTTCGGCCATCTCAGTCTTAAGAAACAGAAGAAGGAACAATACTTCTTCGAATTAACAGGCCCGATTGTCGCTTCACGGATTGCGGATTTCGATACTCCTGACTTCCAATTAGAAGCCGGCTTCGTTGCCCAAATCCTCGAACAACAATTGCGGATTGTGACTGAAGCCAAAGCAACCATTGAAAATAAAAAAAACGTAACGATTTTCGTCCAAACAGATTCAAAAGCACCAATTGAAGACGAAGCAGTCGAAGCCATTCATTTAACGGTTGATGCATCACAAGTCGCATCTGTACCAAGTGAATCAGAATCTGTTGAAGAAGAACCAGCACCTGTGATGACACAACCTGTTGAAGCAGCCCCTGAAGAAGTGGCTGCTCCCACACTAGAACCAGAATCCGTTCCAGAAACACCAGTTGTTCCTGAACCGGTGGAACCAGAAAACAAGCCAACTTCTGAAGAAACACCACACTACACAAGAACCCGCGTGGCAGACTTACCAAGTCGACGAGAAATGCATAGAAAACACAGATAAGCATGTGCTATAAAAAAAGGGTAGGAACAAAATTAAATTTTGTTCCTACCCTTTTTGAATACTTAGCATATTAAACGTGTTAATCCTCAAGTGATAACCGGCTCTGTCTCACTCTAATCTAAACGTGTTCCTTGAGCCATCTCTTTCCGATTAACCCCGAACGTCAAATGATTGCTTCGCTATCATTCACCGTTCTGTGTTAATCCTCAAGCGATAACCGGCTCTGTCTCACTCTAATCAAAGTCATGGACGTTATTGCCGCTGACGTTTTGCCAGTCGCGACTTAAGAAGTCGTTTGACATGTCATAGTGCACTGCTTTTGCTTTTTTCGTTCTCATGAATGGTTGGAGTTTTTGATCAACTTTCAACCAGCCACGCCAGCCAAGATGAATCGTATCTTGCATGAAGAATTGTTCATTACCATCGTTAGTCATATCAACAATGTTGTTGAAGCCTTGTGTTCTCAATTGGTATTGAATCTTCTTATCAAAACGATTCAACATCGCTTGTGAGAGCCCTGTATAAGCGGCCCAACGCGCATTAACTGGTGGAATGATGAATTGAACAGATACTTTATGGGCTGCGAAGTAATCTAACATCAATTGGAAATCAGCAAACTCAGGTGAACTTTCATAGTTAAAGTGACTTTGTTCACCCTTCAATTTACCAACGTTGGGTTTAACCCGTTTTTTGTAAAAACTATTTTGAATGCCAAACGGATTATCACCCGTTGCTTTTTGTCCTAATTCCGTTGCAACTTGATCAAGTTGCATGTTATCAGGTTGTTTTGGTAACACCTTCAAGCCTTTACGCAATTCGCGTTCACGACCCCGAATGAATAATTGGCTGAAGAGTTGATCTTGATGTTGTAACGCTGGGCGTTTCACATTATTAATGTATACTTTTTGCGTCTCCGTTAAAGGTATGCCTAAAGCTTTGTTCTTCAATGCATCCCGCATTACCCCGTTGGTTGTATCACTTGTGAGTTCTAGAATTCGTTTCGCTGCATACCGCGTACTTTCAGAATCCTTCGCGTGGATTAAGAAATAACTGGTTTGTAGTGGTGAATAGAAGAAATCGAACATCTCAGGTTTTACCCCTTGTGGTACAAACCATTGTGGCGAAATAACGACGACGGCCTTTTTACCGTTCAAGTGATTACCAGTCGCTTGAAGTGATAAAAAGTGGGTCAATGACTGAGTCCCTGGTGCCCCTAGTAGGAATGGCTTATTTTGCCAATCATACTTGTTTGCCATAACAGATGGATGTAACGCGTCCATTCGGGATAGTTCGGATGAACCAATCATCGGAATGTAGTTGTCGTTAAATGCAGCATCTTTGATGGCTTCCCCTTTTAGCACATTGGCGGATAATGACGTCGCCGCTGTCGACAACGTCTTTTCGCTAGGTCGTCCTAATCGAAGAGGTGATAGTAATAAGGCTGTTAAGCAGAGACCGGCCACTAAAACCGGGCCGAAAATTTGCCATAAACGTTTAAACATTTTATTGCAATTCCTTTACGCGAGCAATGATCTTGTTAGGTGTTGACCATGCTTCACGATCGAATTCTGAAACAGGTACTTCAATATCTAATTGGCCTTGTAATTCAAGTAACATTTGCACAGTTGCCATTGAATCTAATGTCCCTGATTCGAATAATTCCATATCCATATCGTCTTTAATATCGTCGTTCCCTGTTAAATCTGCTAAAATTTCTACTACTGTATTTTCTACGTCCATGATTAAATCGCTCCTTTAGTGTGTAGGTCTTAGTGGAACCATAACCAGTCCAAAAAGCCTGAGAAAATTAGAAAACTGAGACAAACGGTGTTAAACGTTGCAAAAATTGCTAAGTAGTTCGTCCACCGATTGCTGATAATGTGATCCTTGTGTTTCTTCTTGAAACGCAACCAGACATCGGTAAGGATGATCCAGATGGCGTGGAACAAGCCGTAAACAATGTAGTACCATGTCAACCCATGCCAGAAGCCCATCAATAAGAAGAGTGTTAAATAGCCGAGATTGGCAATGAGGACCTTGTTCTTGGTAATCTTATGTTTCATCAAGAAGAACACTAAGCGCATGTAGATGTAATCTCTAAACCAGAATGATAATGTCATATGCCATCTATTCCAGAATTCCTTGATATTGGTTGATGCAAATGGCTTGTTAAAGTTAATTGGCGTTTCAACACCCATCACATAACTTGTCGCAACAGCGAATAAACTGTAGCCCGCAAAATCGAAGAATAAATACATACTGTAAACATACATGTAACCAACAAGCCCCCATGAGATATCAAGGAACCCACCGCGACTCGCCATTGCTAAATGCGCAACTTTAGGGAGTAACACGGTCCCGAATAAGTAACCGAGCATAAACTTATACACAAAGCCCAACATGAAGTTGTGGACTGCCTTGCCCAGTAAGTCGAGATAATGGTCACGATCAGGAACTTTTAGGTAATCTTTTTTGAAACGACGATAACGGTCAATTGGTCCTGATGAAATCGTCGGGAAAAATAGCATAAATTGTAAGAATAACCATGGTTCAAATTTCTTAATACTGCCATCACGGGTTTCCATAATCATCCCAACTGACTTAAATGTCAGATAACTGATCCCCAAGAAGCCAAGAATTGAATTACTACCCGGATTTAAGAATGGCACGAACTTGACAATCACTAGCGGCATAATCGCTAAGATAACAGCCAGATCGAATAGCCAGGTGTTGTTGTGCTTTTGACGATAGACAGTGTATCCCCAAATCAGTGCTCCTTCGAACAGGACGTAACCAATCAAGGCAATTCCCTGGTGAACCTTATCCCCGTCAAAGATTAGGATCAAAAAGAGCAGTGAGACAAGTGTCTCATAAACATGCCAACGTTTGCCGTTAAGTAAGCCAATCACTAACGGAATTAACGCCGCACCTAGAATGAGAAAGTAGTTCGGATTCGCGTACGGTTGTAAATTAGGCATTGCCATTAACCTCTTTAATCAACGCTTTACGATCAATCTTCCCATTGACGGATAATGGTAATTTTTCTTGATAAACAAATCGTTGCGGAATCATGTAGTCCATCGTATTTTCAGCGAGTTCTGCTTTTAACGTCTTCGTTAAATCATTGCCCGCTTCTTGACCGTCTGCTGGCACAACATAGGCAATCAATTGGGTGACTTGATGGGCTTTGTTGTAGCGCGGTACGGTACATGCTTGATGAACGGCTGCTAATTGGCTTAAGTGGTGGTCGATTTCCTCTAGTTCAATCCGGTAACCGTGCATCTTAACTTGGAAGTCGGTCCGCCCTTTATAAAAGAGCAAGCCATCTTCGTTTTGGGTGACCAAATCGCCTGAATGGTAGAAGCGTTGCCCGTCTTTTTCGAAGAAGGCTGCAGCTGTTTTTTCAGGATTATTCAAGTACCCTTTTGAAACACTTGGGCCACTGATTAAGAGTTCACCAGGTTGACCAACTGCGACTGGATTATTTTGTTCGTCCACTACGACAGTTTGAGTATCAGCCTTTGTGTAGCCGATTGGGAGTCGGTCGTAAGTCGCTAAGACCTCCGCCGTAATTTCGATGCTCGTCATCGCAACGGTCGCTTCAGTTGGGCCGTATGTGTTGAAGATTTGCGCATCACCGAAACGTTCGATTAACTTTGTTGCTGTTTGATGCGTTAATTCTTCCCCACAGAAGACGAATTGTTTTAATTCTGGGAAATGTTCACTATCAAATGTTGGTGATAATAAGCAGATTTCTGCAAAAGATGGTGTTGAAACCCATTCGTTCACCTTAAGAGTTGGCAAGACTTCAAATAACGTCTTGAAGTTGTCCGTCACAGCTTTTTCTAAAACGACGAGGGTTGCACCTGAGCATAACCCGGGAAATAAATCCATGACTGATAAATCGAATGAGTATGGGGCTTGAATTAAAACGCGGCTGTTATCCGCAACGTTGAAAGCTTGGTTGGCCCAGTCAACGAAACTTTGTAAATTGCTTTCGCTGATTTGAACGCCTTTAGGTAACCCTGTTGTCCCTGACGTGAAGATGATGTAGAAATTCTCATTCCCTTGCACACTTTGGCTAGCATCATAATCGGTTGCTCCGTTTGCAATCACATCTGTCAATTGAGGTTCTGCGAAAACGGGCATATTAACATCAATCGCTGTTTCACCAGCCCATGATAGGACAGTAGCCGGCGTTGCGACTGATTCAATCTGTTTAATCCGCGCTGGATCTGAATGTTGTTCCACCGGAATATAAGCATGGCCTGCTTTAACAGCACCTAGAAAAGTTGCTACCATCTCGAAGTTTTGACCACCGAAGATAATCACCGGTGCTTTAGCTGGCAAGTCTTGGCTTTGAATGAAATGAGCAATCCGGTCTGAAGCAGCCTTTAAGTCGGCGTAAGTGTGTTGCGTCGTGCCTAATTGATAAGCCACAGTTTGTGGTTGGTCAATTGCAATCGCATCAATTTGTTGAATGATATTCTTTTTCATTTTAACGACGCTCCTTCATTAGAATTCATTGTAGATAAATTTAGGACTACCGATACCACTGTAATCATATAAATAAAGTAGAATTAGCAGAATAACAAAATAAATTATGGTTTTGCCAATGAAATTGACGGCCGGTTTATTCCAAAAATTAAGTATTTTTTGACCCATTTTTCACCATCTCTTTCTCTCTCTTTTTGATTTTCATCATTTTGTTCATCATTAAAGTTACCACAACGTTTATTAAACAACCACTAACATTTTTGTCACACGCTGTCACATAAAAAAAGCACCTACTAAATAGTAGGTGTTTTCATAATTAGTCGGTATATTGTGCCAAAATCGTTTCTAGTTGTTCCTTATTATGGAAGCCAGTAATTTTTTCAACAACTTGACCATCTTTTTTAACCACTAACGTTGGAATCGCCATAATTCCGAAATTAGCAGGCGTTTCTGGATTAGCATCCACATCCATTTTACTGAACTTAACTTTGTCGTTAGTTTCTGCCAATGATTCGATAACAGGTGATTGCATCCGACAAGGACCACACCAAGTTGCCCAGAAGTCTGTCAAGACAACGCCACTCTTTGTTTCTTCTTCGTAATTTTTATCTGTTAATACTTCAACCATTATTCTTCGCCCTCCATTCAATTGTACAAAACATATTATTTATCATGATACTCCTATATGGCGTAAATAACAACTTAACTCGCTTATTATTCGTTACAAACGGATTATTTTATCCCCGTTTAATTTAACAAGCCTAAAAAAACACCCCCAATCAAAACCAGAAAGGACTGGTTGGATTGGGGGCGTAAACGTGCTCCAGCAGGCAAACTCCTCCGGTTAGCTACACCAGCCACACGACCAACAAGTTGGTCATTCGGCTGCCTATGCTAATCCTCGGCGTATAACTGCCTGCTTCCGCACTCTATTTGAATGTTACGATTGTTGCGCCATTGCCGCCTGCGTTTGCTGGGGCGTATTCGTATTTTTTGACTTGGCGATTGCCTTTTAGGTAGTCCTGGACACCTTGGCGGATTGCACCGGTGCCTTTTCCATGGACGATTGTCACTTGTTGGTAGTTCGCTAACAAGGCCGCATCGACATATTGATCGACTTCAGCCATTGCTTCTTCGTAGCGTTTGCCCCGCAAATCAAGTTGGGCTTTAACATGCCGCGCTCCACCGCTGTTGACAGTTGTCACGTGTCGTTGAGGTCGCTTATCTTCAACGACTTTTTGTTTCTCGAGGTCTTCATTAGCAATCTTCATCTTGATAATGCCCATTTGAACTTCCCAGTTCTTGGCATCGATTTGCCGGACTAATGTCCCACGTTGACCGTATGAAGTAACTAAAACATCATCGCCTTCTTTAAGGGTTTGACGTCGTTTTGCCCGTTGCAATACTTTGTTTTTCTTCAAGGTTGTTTCTTGGTGCAATTGCCCTAATTCCGACTTCGCATCGATTAATTGATTTTCCTTAATCTGGGCGCCTTGATTCATCTGCATATCCCGCAACTTGGTGATCACTTTGTCTGCTTTAACTTCAGCTTTTTCGACGATTGCATTCGCTTTTTCTTTCGCCTTCGTCATTTCTGTTTCACGGTCTTCGAAGAATTGTTGATAAGCGTTGGATAACTGTTGATGTAAATCAGTGGCTTCTGATAATTCATGGCGCAAGGCTTGGTATTCCGTTTCGGCTGCCTTACGTTGATTTTCGAGATCGGTAATCATATTGTTTAAATCTTGGCTTTCATCGTTCATCAATTGTTTGGCTTGTTGGACGATTGTACTTGGTAAACCAAGTCGTGTTGAAATATCGAACGCATTACTACGACCAGGCACCCCAATTAATAAACGGTACGTTGGTTGTAAGGTAGCAATATCGAATTCCATGCTAGCATTAATCGTTTGTGGCCGATTGTAACCGTAAATTTTCAATTCTGGATAATGGGTTGAAGCAACGACATCAGCGCCAACAATCCCAATTTGATCCAAGATAGCGATGGCTAAAGCCGCCCCTTCTTGTGGATCAGTCCCTGCCCCCAATTCATCGAGCAAGACCAAACTACGATTATCGATATGTTGGAGAATCTGAATGATATTTTCCATGTGCGCTGAGAACGTACTCAAGTTCTGTTCAATTGATTGTTCATCACCAATATCAGCAAAAATATCCGAGAAGACGCCGACTTGGCTCTCTTCACGCGCAGTGATAAATAAACCAGATTGTGCCATCACTTGGACTAAGCCCAATGTTTTCAACGTGATGGTTTTCCCACCGGTATTGGGACCCGTAACAACGATGGCCTGATAATCCGCCCCAATCGCGATGTCATTAGCAACGACTTTAGCTGGGTCGATTAATGGGTGCCGTGCTTGTTTGAGTTCAACATGGTTTTCTAAATTAATCAGCGGTTCAGTGGCCTTCAACGCTTTAGCAAGTTGAGCCTTAGCATTGACAAAATCGAGTTGCCCCAATAATTCAGCGTTGGCTAAAATATTGTGGCGTTCTGGCATGATGGCTTCCGATAATTCCGCCAAAATCCGTTCAATTTCTTGTTGTTCTTCAATTTGTAATTGGCGCAAGCGGTTATTCAATTCCATGAGGGCTTGTGGTTCCATGAAAAGGGTCTGACCACTAGCACTCTGATCATGCACAACGCCGCCGAATTGGCCACGGTATTCTTGCTTAACAGGAATGACATAGCGGTCATTCCGAATCGTGACAATCGAATCACTCAGATATTTAGCTTTAGCACCGTGTGTATAACTTGCCATCCGCGATCTGATTTGGCCTTCCAATTGTTTTAAACTAGTCCGTAAGCCACGCAACTTGGTTGAAGCCGTGTCTAAAACGGCGCCATCATCAGCAACAGAACTTCTAATCTTTTCAGTTAGTTGCGGTAAAGTCACCAATTGGGCAACTAAGTCTGGCAACGCCTTTAAGGTTAATTCATCTTTTTCTAAGTCATCAAAGAAACGCACAACCGCAGAAGTCGCACGTAAAACCCGCCCAACTTGCGCGAGTTCGGTACCGTTTAAAGTCGCACCGATTTCGATTCGTTTCAGGTGCGGACGAATATTATCTAACTGTGGCAAAGGAATGCCACCTTTTAGCCGTTCAATATCGACCCCATCTTTGGTCTGGTCCAAGCGTTCTTGAATCAATTCCGCATCGTTGGAAGGGGTTAATTGTGTGATTTGTTCTTGACCAAACGCCGTGATGGCATGGCCTTGAAGCATTTGTTTAATTTTATCGTATTCTAGTGTTTGTAATATTTTATGATTCATTTAAGTTAGCTCCTTCTAAAAAAGGGGCGACTTCCGTCAGCCCCAACTGCACTATCCATTTTAGCCAGCAATCCACCAGCTCGTCACTTGAGAGGTGAGGACTGGTGTGTGTAAGACAATGACGCGCGCAACTGTCGAGTTTTCCAATGTCTTCTGTAAGCCATCGACTGGCACTAAAGCCAGCACGTAGAGGAGCAAAAAGAGCCCCACGTAAACGACCAAGAAACTCAAAAGTCCACCGGCTGCCTTGTTAAATTGCTTCAAACCTGGCATATAAGTCAATGAATTCAACAATAGTCCGATGAAGCGCACCAACAAGCCACCGATAAACATCACGAGGACAAAGGCGACGCCGATATAAAACGCATCATCGAGTGATAACCCGATACTCTTTTGGAAAAATGCAAAATAGCTGTCTTCAGTTGCCGATGGGTATGGCACCATTAAACTTAGCTTAGGCCCTAATGTTTGGCTCATCGCTTTGGCAATCCAAAAGACGATAAAGTAGCCAATCGTGTAGACGGCTTGCATGATAAACCCCCGTCTGACCCCTGTGTAAATGGCATATAACAGCATTAAGATAATAATTAGACTTAACATGAGTTCCCCTTAGATACGCGTTTTGTGGCGTGGATGTGTGTATGATTGATTGGATAAAGTATTCTGAAACGTGCTCCATAAGCCATCTTCTTCCGGTTAGCTACGCCTCGCAAACAATCGACTTCGTCGCTTATTCACGAGTCTATGCTAATCCTCAGAAGATACCCAGCTTATTGCGCACTCTGATTTTTGAAACGTGCTCCTGCAGGCATATTTCTGCGCTTAACCAAATTTGCCAAATCGGCGA
>ERZ794962.109-NODE-109-length-13091-cov-16.924440_pt1 | contig 13091 bp, 12 predicted proteins | sample MGYA00375739_ERZ794962 | MGnify/ENA primary metagenome ERZ794962 (study PRJEB30138, sample SAMN05968710) | food fermentation metagenome | isolation source: fermented_meat | host: spontaneous_fermented_meat_time_7_first_replicate;spontan... | place: Italy...
TAGCAATTGAATTTTAGTAAAGGTAGGCTAGTTACATGAGCAAGGAAATGTTAGGTGCACTTGATGCGCTAGAACAAGAAAAAGGCGTTAAAAAAGAGATCGTTATTGAAGCCCTTGAAGCAGCACTTGTTTCTGCTTATAAGCGGAATTACGGTCAAGCACAAAACGTGGAAGTTGAATTTGATCAAAAGAAGGGTAACATCCACGTCTATGCTGTCAAAGAAGTCACTGACGAAGTGTTTGATTCACGTCTTGAAGTGAGCTACCAAGATGCTTTGGAAATTAACAAGGCATACGAAGTGGGCGATACAATTCGTTTTGAAGTCACACCAAAAGACTTCGGCCGAATTGCAGCCCAAACTGCTAAACAAGTGATTATGCAACGGGTTCGTGAAGCTGAAAGAAGTATCATTTACAATGAATACAGTCAATACGAAAACGAAATTATGCAAGGGGTCGTTGAACGCCGCGATAACAAGTTCATCTATGTCAACTTAGGCAAGATCGAAGCTGTTTTAAGCAAGCAAGACCAAATTCCAAACGAGGAATACCAAGCACATGATCGGATTAAGGTTTACGTTTCAAAAGTGGAAAACACAACTAAAGGCCCACAAGTCTTTGTTAGTCGGACACACCCTGATTTAGTGAAACGTTTATTCGAACAAGAAGTTCCAGAAATTTATGACGGCACCGTTGAAATTGTCTCAATCGCTCGCGAAGCTGGCGATCGGACAAAGATGGCTGTTCGTTCAACAGACCCCAACGTCGACCCAGTCGGCACCTGTGTTGGGCCTAAGGGACAACGGGTTCAACTAGTTGTTAATGAATTACACGGCGAAAACATGGACATTGTGAAGTGGGAAGAAGATCCTTCAGACTACATCGCCAATGCCTTGAATCCTGCCGAAGTCATCGCTGTTCAATTTAACGGTGATAACGAACATACATGTACAGTCATCGTCCCTGATTATCAATTGTCATTGGCAATTGGTAAAAAAGGTCAAAATGCACGGTTAGCTGCGAAGCTAACGGGCTACAAGATTGACATCAAACCTGAATCTGAAGTCGAATTCGTTGATGAAGACGACAGTCAAGATGAAGGTGCAGTCGTTGAAGGTTTTGAAGAAGAAACAACAGAAGCTGTTGAAGGCTTCGAAGACCAAGCAACGGATTCTGCTGTTGATTCTGAAGAACAACCACAAGAATAAGTGAGGTGTTCATGATGAAACAAAGAAAAGTACCAATGAGAAAAGACGTTATTTCGCAAGAAATGAAGCCTAAAAAAGAAATGGTGCGGATTGTAAAGACTGCCGAAGGTGAGATTAGGATTGACCCAACTGGTAAGAAATCAGGTCGTGGCGCTTATGTTTCACTAGAACCTGATGCAATCAAGACCGCCCAAAGCAAGAAAATTTTGGAAAAGACGTTTGGGATTGACGTTGCAGAATCATTTTATACAGAATTATTCGAATATGTTGATCATCAAAAGGCTCGGCTAGAATTATTTGGAGAACGAAAATGAGTGAACAACCAGACCGTTTATTACAACTCTTAGGTATTTGCATGAGAGCACGGCAACTGGTCAGTGGTGAAGAACAAGTCCTAAAAGCCATTCAGCAGCAAAAAGCGAAATTGGTTTTTATCGGCTCAGACATTAGCCAACTGACACAGAAGAAATTGACTGACAAGAGTCATTTCTACGAAATCCCGGAAACAAAAGCGTATACCGCGGCCCAGCTAACCCAAGCAATTGGATTACATAGAGCCACCATCGCGGTTGTTGATGCCGGGTTTGCCAAAAAGATGATAACGCTACTGGGATAATAAAGGAGCGTGAAGATATGGGTAAAAAACGTATCTATGAATTAGCAAAAGAAATTAACGTTGCCAGCAAAGATCTTTTAGAAACTGCCGTTAAAAAAGGTTACGATCTAAAAAATCACATGGCAACTATCGATGACAATCAAGAAAAAGCTTTGAGAGCCATCTTCCATAAGGAAACAAAACCAGCTGCTACAGCAACTGACAGCAAGCCAGCCGCAGCACCTGCTACACCAAAGGCAAGCGAAAAAACAGATAACGGTAAGATTAAGATTAACAAAGCCGCTATCCGTCGTCGTCCAGGAGCTAGCAGCAAACCAGCACCTCGTTCAAACAACCAACGCCCACAAGGCAACCGGAATGGCCAAGCATCAAATGGTCAAAACCGCAACAATGCCAATGGTCGTCCTAACAACAATAACGCCCGTCCTAATAATGGTCGCCCTAACAATAATGCGGCTAACCGGACAAACGGCAATGCGCGTCCAGCTGGGTCAAACCAACCATTGAGCTTGCAAGAACAAATCTCACAAGCTAATGCACGTCGTCAAAGAACACAAGAACGCATTCAACAACAACGTGAACAACGCGAAGCAGACGAAAAGAAACGCCGTCAACAAAGCAAGCGCCCACGGCCAGCTGCTAAACCAAACGGTAATAACAGCAGTCGTCCAGCCGGCAACAAGCCAGCCGGCGCACGCCCAACGACAACAAATAATCGTCCTGCAAACAGCAATAACAACGGCCGTCCAGCAAACAATACAAACAGCCGTCCTAATAACAACTCGAACCAAAGTCGGCCAGTTTCGGCACAAGAAATGCAACAAAAAATGCAAGCTAATACGGTGAGTGCTGCTAAACCAGCATCAAACAATACAGCAAGCAAGCCAAAGAACTTTGGTCCAGATAAGAAACGTGGCGGCGGGTATAACAGATACGGTAACAATCAACAACGTTTCAATAAGAAACGTAAGAAGACCCGTAAGCAACAATTAGCTGAACAAAATGCAGCTAAGAAGGAAATGCCACAACGTAAAGAACGGCCATTACCAGAAGTATTAGTTTACTCTGAAGGCATGAACGTTGCGGACATCGCTAAGAAGATTCACCGTGAACCAGCTGAAATTATCAAGAAGTTATTCATGTTAGGGATTATGGTTAACATGAACCAATCACTTGATAAGGATACAATCGAATTATTAGCAACGGATTACGGCATCGAAGCAGAACAAAAAGTGGAAGTGGATATTGCTGATATCGATTCAGTATTTGAAACAGAAGCTAAGAGTGATGCTAACCTTGTGAGCCGTCCACCAGTTGTCACAATCATGGGGCACGTTGATCATGGTAAGACAACCTTATTGGATAACTTACGTAACAGTCACGTGACTGTTGGTGAAGCCGGTGGGATTACGCAACATATCGGTGCTTATCAAACGAAGTTAAACGATCGTTTAATCACATTCTTGGATACACCTGGACATGCGGCCTTCAGTAACATGCGTGCGCGTGGTGCTGATATCACTGATATCATCATCTTAGTTGTAGCTGCTGATGACGGTGTGATGCCACAAACAATCGAAGCCATCAACCATGCCAAGGCTGCTAAAGCCCCAATCATCGTTGCGGTGAATAAGATTGATAAACCAGGCGCAAACCCAGATCACGTCATGGAACAATTGATGGGTTACGGCCTTGTTCCTGAAGACTGGGGTGGCGATACCATCTTTGTTAAGATCTCAGCTAAGACTGGTGAAAACATTGATGAATTACTTGAAATGGTGCTTCTTGAAGCCGATGTGCTTGAATTGAAGGCTAACCCAGATCAAAAAGCGGTTGGGACAGTGATCGAAGCCCGTCTTGATAAGGGTAAAGGACCTGTTGCATCACTCTTGATCCAACAAGGGACATTGAAGATTGGTGATCCAGTCGTTGTTGGGAATACCTTTGGTCGTGTCCGTGTCATGACAAATGATCGCGGTCGTCGTGTTAAAGAAGTCTTCCCATCAGAACCAGTTGAAATTACTGGGTTAAATGATGTGCCACAAGCAGCTGATCGTTTCGTTGTCTTTGAAGACGAAAAAACAGCTCGTGCTGCTGGTGAAGAACGTGCTAAACGGGCCCTCTTGAAGGAACGTAGCCGTTCAAACCCTGTCACATTAGATAACTTGTTTGAAACAATGAAACAAGGTGAATTAAAAGAAGTTGGCGTTATTATCAAAGCCGACGTTCAAGGTTCAGCAGAAGCCTTGGCTGGTAGTTTACGGAAGATTGAAGTCGAAGGCGTACGCGTGAATATTATTCATGAAGCCGTTGGTGCGATTAACGAAAGTGACGTCACATTAGCTGCTGCAAGTAACGCTATCATTATCGGTTTCAACGTTCGTCCTACACCACAAGCTAAGATCCAAGCTGATGCTGAACAAGTTGATATTCGTTTACACCGAATCATCTACAAGGCAATCGAAGAAATCGAAGCTGCTATGAAGGGTATGTTAGAACCAGTTTACGAAGAAAAAGTAACGGGTCAATTAACTGTTCGTGAAACATACAATGTTTCTAAGATCGGGACAATTGCCGGTTGTATCGTTGACACTGGCGTTATCCAACGTGATAGTGGCGTCCGCTTAATTCGTGACGGTATCGTGATTTATGAAGGTAAACTTTCAAGCTTGAAACGTTTCAAAGATGACGTTAAAGAAGTTAAAACCGGCTTTGAATGTGGTGTGACAATCGAAGATTACAATGATATCAAGATTGATGATCAAATTGAAGCCTACGTGATGGAAGAAGTACCTGTTAAATAATTAATTTACAGGAGGACAAGCAATGAAACATCGTGTTGGTCGGGTTGAACAAGAAATTCAACGCGAAATAAATGACATATTATTAAAAAGAGTGCGTGATCCCCGAGTTGAAGGGGTCACAATCACTGATATTAATCTCAGTGGTGACTTACAACATGTTAAAGTTTATTACAGCATTTTATCTGGCTTAGCAAGTGACGCTGAAAAGACACAAGCTGGCTTAGATAAAGCTAAAGGATTGATTCGCAGCGAACTTGGCCAACGGATTAAGTTGTACAAGATTCCAGAAATCACCTTTGAACAAGACGGTTCAGTGCGTTATGGTGAACATATCGACGAACTTTTACGTAAGTTACACGAAGATGAAGCACAGCGTTAAACTGTGAAAAAGAGCCCCGCGAAAGCGGGGCTCTTTTTTTGTTTGAATGACCTTATGGAAATGATAATCTATTAAATTGACTTAGTCGTTTGCACCATATTACTATTCTTTCAAAAGTTGATTAAATATCGACCGTTAAAATATATCGTCCAACGCTATCGGCGGCGAATTGTTAAGCGTTATACAGAGGCCTTATCAGTATCTAATCGCTGGTTGCAGTTTTATTATTATCAACGAGAAATATCCCACATTATTCCACAGATTCTTTATTATTTAGAGGCTAACCCGGCATTAGAAACGATTGATGATGCGATTGCTTATATTGATAGTCAGCCGGTTAGTTCAGAGCTGTATCAAAATAACTTAAGCGAGTTTCGTAAATAGGTTAAGCAGTTTAATACAATGGTGCTGAGTACAGCGAACAACCTGGGACAACCGTCTAGTCGACAGATTAATTTTGTCACGCTTGATGGGATACCGAATGTCTGGTATTTTGGCACCGACCCCGAAGCGCCGAAAGTCAGTGAACTCGATTTGGGGCGAGCCGCAATTTTTACGCTACCGACTAGTGAAGAATTGAGAATCACGAGTAATCGGCTCAAGGTATACCGAACTCAGTATCGTTTTAGTGATATAGCAGAGGCCTATCAAAAACAAGTACCAGGCTATGTTGAGAGTTTATCCAAAGAAGAACAGGAAAAAGAGATTATTTTTGCGATCGAATTAAAAAGTGCTAGGATCGATAGTCGGTTTCAAAATAAAGGACTCACTTTTTCCGAGTAAAAAAGGTTACTGATAAAACAACATAGAGCGAGGATGGGCAAAAGTTTCTTTTGTCCCATCTTTTTTTGTGCTTTGATAATAAATTGAGCAGCATCATAAAGCTAATCCCGTTCGACTTCACACTCTATGCTATAATAGTTTAGTTAATACTTAAAGGAGATTACTTATGGACGGCATTGTACCCTTATATAAAGAACGCGGCATGACGAGTAACGATTGTGTGTTTAAAGTGCGCCGCATTTTACACATGAAGAAAGTGGGCCATTCTGGCACGTTGGATCCCAACGTCGATGGGGTGTTACCAATCTGTATCGGTCAAGCAACGAAGGTTGTTGATCAATTGGTGCATTCTGGTAAAGTCTACACGGGTGAAATCACCCTTGGCTTATCAACAACGACTGAAGACTTAGATGGTGAAGTCGTTGAAGAGGCGCGCTTAACAGAACCTTTTTCAACTGAGAAAATCAAAGAGACGCTCGCTAGTTTTCTGGGCGATTCAATTCAGATACCCCCCATGTTTTCAGCGGTGAAAGTCAATGGGCGGCGTTTATACGACTATGCGCGCGCTGGTGATCTAGTCGAACGGCCACAACGTTCAATCACGATTACGCAGTTTGATTTGGATGGTGAACCACAATTTGACGCAGAATCTGGGCGCCAAACATTCCGGTTCATTGTCGGTTGCTCAAAGGGGACTTATATCCGCACATTAGCTGTTGATTTCGGTCGTAAACTCGGTTTACCCGCAGTGATGTCTGATTTAACGCGTCTTAAGAGTGGCGGCATTCAAATTGGCAACTGTATCACGTTGGAACAATTGGCGCAAAAAACTGAAGCGGGCGAACTGGCAGACGTTTTATTGCCAATTGACCATGTGTTTGAAGATTACAAGAAGATTGCTTTAGACGATGATCAATGGGCCAAGCTTTTAAACGGTGTGTTCTTGACATTGCCAGAACAAACCGATGAGATTGTGGCGTTGACCTATCAAGGGCATATCAAGGCGCTCTATCAAGTTGAAAAAGCAGCGCAACATCTTTATCGCCCTTATAAAATGTATTTACAAAATCAAGGGACTCATTAAAAAAAACTAGGTGAAAAATATGCGTGTCATTGAATTAATTCATCCATATTCAAAAGAACAAGTGCCAGCTGACCAAGTGGTCTTGGCGCTTGGCTTTTTTGATGGCGTACATCGAGGCCATCAAGCTGTAATTCGGAAAGCAAAACAAATTGCAGTTCAAAAAGGTTTACTATTAGCTGTGATGACGTTTGATATCCATCCTGCCATTGTTTATCGCAATGCCGATCGGGAGTCATTCCGTTATTTATCAACGGTTGAGCGCAAGCAAGAATTGATGGCGGAGTTAGGCGTAGATGTTTTCTACATCGTGCACTTTAATGAAGCATTTGCACAACTAGCCCCACAAACATTTGTCGATCAATACTTAGTCGCTTTACATGCGGATACAGTGGTGGCTGGCTTTGATTACACTTATGGTAAAAAAGAGATTGCGAATATGACGACATTGTCAGACTATGCCAAAGGGCGCTTTGCCATTGTGACAGTTGCAGAACATGACCATAATGGTGCCAAAATCGGCTCGACATTAGTACGAGAGGATTTAGATGCTGGTAAGATTGCGGAAGCTAATGAATTACTCGGTTATGTTTACCAAACGACTGGTGAAGTAGTGCATGGTGAAGCACGCGGGCGAGAATTAGGGTTTCCAACTGCTAACATCGAATCGCAACGACCAGAACGATTACCAGGAATTGGGATTTATGCGGTCCGCTTTTTAGTGCGCGGTCAATGGTATATTGGTATGGCTTCAATTGGTCGGAATGTGACGTTCCACAGCAATAACCCGGTAACGGTGGAGATTAACTTATTAGATTTCAATGGCGATATTTACGGTGAACAAGTGAAAGTGGATTGGTATCACTACTTACGCGGCGAAGTGAAGTTTGATTCCGCGGAAGCCTTGATTGACCAACTCCACCAAGACGAAGCCGATACCCGAACTTATTTTGAGAAATTAGAGGCACAACATTAATGGCAGGCGCTTATATTCACATCCCATTTTGCGAGCACATTTGTTACTACTGCGATTTCAATAAGGTTTTCATTGAAGGTCAACCGGTCGATGATTATGTCGATATGTTGATTCGCGAGTTCCAATTAGTGATGGCAGAATACCCAGACGAACCAATTGATACGATCTATGTCGGTGGGGGGACACCAACTACCTTATCACCAGCACAACTCCAACGTTTAATCGATGGGATTCATCAATACTTACCTTATGAGGGTGGTGAGTTTACGTTTGAAGCCAATCCTAATGACTTACAAGATACTGAAAAATTGCAAGTTCTGAAGGACAACGGCGTCAACCGGTTAAGTATTGGCGTGCAGTCGTTTAATGATCAGATTTTAAAACAGATCGGGCGGATTCACCGAAGTACGGATGTTTATCGGGCAATCGATAACGCGCGCAAGGTCGGCTTCGAAAATATGAGTATCGATTTGATTTTCCGCTTACCACAACAAAGTGAAGCGGATTTCATGGATAGTTTGAATAAGGCAATTGAACTCGACTTACCGCATTATTCGACGTACTCATTGATTCTCGAACGCAAAACAATCTTCTATAACTTGATGCGCCAAGGCAAGTTGCATTTACCATCGCAAGATGTTGAAGCACATATGTATCAAGCCGCGATTGATAGTTTCAAGCGGGCTGGCTTAGATCAATATGAAATCAGTAATTTTGCCAAGCCAGGCTTTCAATCTGCGCATAATCTAACTTACTGGCGCAATGAAAAGTATTTTGGCTTTGGTGCCGGTGCTTACGGCTATTTAGGTAAGGATCGTTACCATAACTTCGGCCCAATCCAACAATACCTAGAACCCTTAAAAGAAAATAAGGTGCCAGTCATTGAACGCCATGTTCTGCCACTGACCGAACAAATGGAGGAAGAACTCTTCCTCGGGTTACGGACGATGCAAGGCGTATCCATCAGTCATTTTCAAGATAAATTCAATTATCCATTACAAAATGTTTACGGCGAAACAGTTGCCACCCAAATTGCAAAGGGCTACCTCAAACAAGAAGGCGATTGGTTAAGACTAACTGAATCAGGTAAGTTCTTAGGCAATGAAGTCTTCCAAGAGTTTCTGCTAGATAGTTATTGAGTGCGTTCAAACCGGGGGATATTCTGAGCATTCGCCTTGTGTCGCTAGGCACAGGAACATGGTTTGAAAAGTACGTTAAGAAAAGAAGTGTAACTCGAGCTGGTCAGGCTTTGAGGATTAACGGTAAAATGGGGATTATGGCGGTTCTTGCCATGGCCCCCATTTTGCAGTTAACCGGAAAAGGCTACTCGAGGAGCACGTTAAAGAAAATAAGTGCGTCATCAACGGGTAACTTCTGAGCACTTACAGCATTTGACGGATTTGCGATGAAATCGCCGATTTGGCAAGTGAGGTAAGGCGGAAGAAGTTGTTGATGAAAGCACGTTACAAAAAAGGACAGTGATTAATTTGGTACGGGAACTACTGAATTTACGGGCCGTTTCACAAGTATTTGCTTCTAAGTCATAATGAACCATCAAAACTTAGAAGCGAGGCTATTAATATGCATCAAAATCTTTATCACCATTGGTCCGAAACGAAATACTTAAAGGACATAGTGACCAATCCCTTAATTGAGGTTGGCGACTATTCTTATTTTTCAGGTTATTACGATCATCAATCCTTCGAGGACGGTTGCGTTCGTTATCATTGGGGGGATGATCACTCACGCGCATTATTTGATCCGCAGGCTGAATTTGGCTGGCAGTTAAATCGATTGATTATCGGGCGTTATGTCTGTATTGCCAGTGGGGTCGTCATCTTGATGGGTGGCAACCATAATCATCATCCAGATTGGATCAGCGCCTATCCGTTTCCTGAATAAATCGCGACGTCCTATGAACCAAAAGGGAACACAATCATTGAAGATGGTGCGTGGATTGGCATGCGCGCCATGATTATGCCCGGCGTGCACATCGGTCAAGGGGCGATTATTGCAGCTGGAGCAGTCGTTGTGAAGGATGTGCCAGCGTATACCATTGTTGGCGGGAATCCAGCACATGTTTTAAAGCAACGATTTACTGAATCTGAAGTTGAGCTACTGCAAGCACTCGATTGGTACCAATGGCCAATTAAAAAGGTTCAAGCAGCACAGTCCATCTTAGCGAGTCATTCAGTTGCAGCATTAAAACAGTTTGATCAAACCTATCAATAAACCACGAAAAGCGCGTTGCTTTCATTATAAAAGCAGCGCGCTTTTTTATTTTGACCTTTAGTTGGGCACACTTCTCCGTCTGAGGTCTGATTTTCAGTAAATCCGTAAAAAAGCCGGTACGTTTCTTGACTTTATTTGACGTTCTTGCTATATTAATAATTGTAATTAGCACTCATGATATTCAAGTGCTAAAAAGAGGTGATGACATGCTGACCGAAAGGCAATTAATGATTTTGAAAGAAATTATTCGTCTTTTTACAGAGAGTGGTCAGCCAGTGGGTTCTAAGAAGTTAATGGCAGAATTGCCGGTACACGTTAGTTCTGCAACAATTCGTAATGATATGGCTGATTTGGAAAGTGTCGGTTTAATTGAGAAGACGCATTCGTCATCTGGACGGGTACCGTCGATGCAAGGCTATCGCTACTATCTAGACCATCTCATGCAACCAGCAACCCTCAATCCGGTTGATGTGGCAACGGTCCAACAATCATTTGGACAGCACTATCATAAGATTGATGAAATCGTCTCACAATCGGCTAATATCTTATCGAACCTAACGAGCTATACAGCAATCGCGTTAGGACCGGAAGTGGCTGAGATTCGGTTAACTGGTTTTCGTCTAGTACCGTTGAGTAATCACCAAGTGATGGCGATTATCGTGACGAGTGCAGGGACAGTTGATAATCAGGTATTTACCATTCCACAAGCGATTTCGGGTGATGAACTCGAAAAAGCCATTCGAATCATTAATGATCACCTAATTGGCTTACCGTTAACCGTGGTTAGTCAGAAGTTAAAGACGGATGTACCGGCGCTATTAGCCCAGTACATGGCTTCTCCGACCGGCTTTTTAGACATCTTCGACGATGTTTTGAAAAAGGCGAGTCAAGAGCGCTTATTTGTTGGCGGTCAGATGAACTTGTTGAATTTTTCAGAGTTCTCCGATGTCACCCAGCTGAAGTCGTTGTATAACACGATTAATCGTTCAGATGATTTAGCCAAGTTGCTAGATTTGTCCCCTGGAGGCGCCAATAGCCAAGTTCAGGTTCGCCTGGGCACCGAGATGGCCAACGATCTGTTGAAACATTATAGTCTAATGACTGTTAATTATGACGTTGGTGAACACGGACAGGGAGTCATTGCACTACTGGGCCCCACTAGCATGCCCTATTCGCGGATGATTGGGTTACTCGATTTATTCCGTGAAGAGTTAGCGAAGAAATTAATTGATTATTATGCGAATTTCGATGATGATCAATCTTAAAAGGAGCGTGTTTGTTTGACCAAGCAAGAAAAGGCTGAGAAACAAGAAAAGCCAGTAGCAGAAATGCCAGAAACAGAAACACCTAAAGAAGAAACGCCATTTGAACCTGAATTAGAAGCAGATGAAGTGATCGAAGATGCTGCACCTGACGAAGATGCAGCCAAGCCAGATTTAGCGGCTCAACTTGCTGAACTCCAAAAGAAATATGATGATTTAGAAGATAGTTTCTTACGGTCACAAGCTGAAATTAAAAACATTCAAACCCGTCATCAAAAAGAACAAGCTAGCTTGTTAAAATATGATGGGCAATCACTTGCAAAAGATGTCTTACCCGTTTTGGATAATCTAGAACGTGCGTTGGCAACTGAAGCAACTGATGATAGTGCTGAGAGTCTTAAAAAGGGTGTTCAAATGACATACGATCATATGAAACATGCTTTAGAAGATCATGGCGTTAAAGAAATTGAGGCGCAAGGACAAGCCTTTGATCCGACCATTCATCAGGCCGTGCAAACGGTCGCTGTTGATGGTGATCAAAAAGCGGATACTGTTGTACAAGTCTTCCAAAAAGGCTACTACTTGAAGGACCGCGTCTTAAGACCAGCAATGGTCGTTGTTGCACAATAAATTAAACTAAAAATCTAAAAAAAGAGGGTATTTTTTATGAGTAAAGTAATCGGTATTGACTTAGGGACAACCAACTCAGCTGTTGCCGTATTAGAAGGCGGACAACCAAAAATTATCACAAATCCAGAAGGCGCACGGACAACACCATCTGTTGTGTCATTTAAAAACGGCGAAATCCAAGTTGGTGAAGTGGCAAAACGCCAAGCAATCACTAACCCTGATACAATCGCATCAATCAAACGTCACATCGGCGAAGCAGGTTACAAAGTAACTGTTGGCGACAAATCATACACACCACAAGAAGTTTCAGCAATGATCTTACAATACATCAAGAAATTCGCTGAAGATTATCTTGGTGAAGAAGTCACAGAAGCTGTTATCACAGTACCTGCTTACTTCAACGATTCACAACGTCAAGCTACTAAAGATGCTGGTAAGATTGCCGGCTTAGATGTTAAACGGATTATCAACGAACCAACAGCTTCAGCTTTAGCTTACGGTTTGGACAAGACAGAAACAGACGAAAAAGTCTTAGTTTATGACCTTGGTGGTGGGACTTTCGACGTTTCTGTTCTTGAATTAGGCGACGGTGTCTTCCAAGTATTATCAACAAACGGTGATACACATTTAGGTGGGGATGACTTTGATGAAGCCATCATGAACTGGTTAGTTGAAAACTTCAAATCAGACAACGGTATTGACTTGTCAAAAGACAAGATGGCTATGCAACGTCTAAAAGATGCTGCTGAAAAAGCTAAAAAAGATTTATCTGGTGTGACAAGCACCCAAATCAGCTTGCCATTTATCTCAGCCGGCGAAAACGGTCCTTTACATTTGGAAATGACTTTATCACGTGCTGAATTCGATAAGTTAACATCAGACTTAGTTGATCGGACAAAAGCACCTGTTATGAATGCTTTGAAAGATGCTGGTCTAGAATCAGGCGACATTGACAAGGTCATCTTAAACGGTGGTTCAACACGAATTCCTGCTGTTCAAGAAGCTGTTAAGAACTGGACAGGCAAGGAACCTGATCACTCAATCAACCCTGACGAAGCTGTTGCTCTTGGTGCTGCTGTTCAAGGTGGCGTTATCTCAGGTGACGTTAAAGACGTTGTTT
>ERZ794962.110-NODE-110-length-12777-cov-77.980270_pt1 | contig 12777 bp, 11 predicted proteins | sample MGYA00375739_ERZ794962 | MGnify/ENA primary metagenome ERZ794962 (study PRJEB30138, sample SAMN05968710) | food fermentation metagenome | isolation source: fermented_meat | host: spontaneous_fermented_meat_time_7_first_replicate;spontan... | place: Italy...
AAGTTAACTTAGCCGAAAAACAAATTGATGATTTTAAACAAGCCTTATCTAAAAATATATTTGGTAAGACGGTGCTTAAACCAGATGACTTAGATCGCTTTAAAAGCGTGTTAGCCACAATGAAGAAAGCGACCTTACAAAGCAATCATGAGACGCAAGAACTCAAACAAACGTTAAGACAAGTCAAAGCGCAATTAGCTGGCATTCAATCTGACCATCAAAACCTAAAAGAAACGCATCAAGCGCTGCAGGTGGATCAACGAAAACAGCAACAGCTGGATTATGCCATGCGAGACATACTTAAAAATGATTATGGAGTCGATAAGTTATCGCATACTGATGTGGAGGCCAGGTATGTTCTTTATAAGCTGGATTATGACGAACTCACTCAAAATAAAAAAGTAGCCCAGTCCTGGTTAAAAACACTTACGACAGCTAGAGCAGATCCAGATACGCAAATAGCGCCAACTAGATTGGATCGCGGTATCGAACAGGTTAAAGCATTAATTAATCGAATCATTGAATTAACGCGTGATCTGTTTAAAGGACCAAGTCTCTAACGTTAAAACGGCTTATTTGCCCGTATAAGCGTTTTTAAACACGCAACGTATAAATAAGTATTAACCAATTTTGAATGGCTCTATCGGCTTAATAAGTGGCAATCATATTAGATAACAAGTGATATGTCATTTAAATTCATTCAAAAAAGAACCCCACGTACAAAATTGACGTACTATGGGGTCTTTTTGTTTTGTTTTTTATGGGTTCAATAAAAAGGCGCAGCCTATTATAAGTTTATCTTTTATATTTTAATCTTTTGTTCTTTTGCGCGGGTGTAAAGTGAGCTTTATCAGTACTTTAAAGCTAGATACGTGTAGAAAAAACTGTGTATACGTGTAGAAAAAACTGTGTATACGTGTAGAAAAAACTGTGTATACGTGTAGTTTTTTAGAAAAAACTACACTATAAATGATATAATAAAAAGCATAAAGAAATCCCCGACAAAAAGTTTTTCTTTATGCTTATCCAACAACACACCCAAAGGAGTGTATTTATATGACTATTATACCAGAATCAAAGACAAGGCAGGTACAGACCTTGAATGAATTATCAAAAAGAAAAGTCGTTGAACATAATAGTTTGATTACATCCATCGCCAAAATGGACAAAACACCACTTAAAATGTTTGAACTAGCGGTGTCCTTAATTGATACAGATAATCCACCAGAGGATCAGACGGTTTATTTATCAAAGCAAGAGTTATTCGCTTTCTTTAAGGTTGATGATAACGATAAGCATAGTCGCTTTAAAGAGGCGATTGAAAAAATGCAGAAACAAGCTTTTTTTCAGATTAAAAAAGAGCAAGATAAAGGGTTTAAGTTTGTGAGCATTGTGCCAATTCCTTATGTAGAATGGACGGATTATCATGATGAGGTATTAATTCGATTTAGTCCCGAAATCATGCCCTATTTAATTAATCTCAAAACAAATTTTACGCAACATGCTTTGTCAGAAATTTCTGAATTGAATAGCAAGTATGCGATTGTTTTGTATCGTTGGCTATCAATGAATTACAACCAGTATGAGCACTACAGTGTTAAAGGCGGCAGAAGAGAAGAGCAAGTTCAAAGTTACCGTAATCCTGAAATGAGTATACGATACTTACGAGAAATGACGGATACGATAGATGAGTATCAGGATTTTAGAAATTTTGATAAATGGATATTGAAAAATCCTTTGGACGAAATAACAGAGCATACTTCGCTTCAAGTTACATACGAAAAAGTCAAAAAAGGACGCAGCATTGATAGTATTGTCTTTCACATTACTAAAAAACAAGTTGCAGCTGATAGTAGTTATAAACAGGATGACCCTGTTTATATTGAGGGCAAGATTCGTCAAGAAGAAACAGAAGACATGTTGACTGTTAAGGCTATAAAAAGTCCATATACAAAGTTACTTATGGAGCAGTTTTTATTGTCATATATTGATTTAACGGATACGTCTATTTTGTCAGGGTTACAGAAAAATGTTTATCCACGTTATGACGAATTAAAAGAGTTACGTGGTTTAAAGGGTGTGAAAGAACACTTGGCGTATATCCGAGACAAACAAGATGACTATTCTAAAAAGAATATTGCTAAGTATCTTAAAAAATCGATTGAACAGTATCTACCAATCGTTAAAAGGCAGGATATAGATCATGAGTGAAAATTTAAAAACGATTCGAGAACTTGCAGATGAATTGGGAGTTTCAAAGCAACGAATTCAACAAATAATCGCCAAATTATCGCCAAGTAAAACGCCAAATAAGGATGGCAATAGATATGTTTTGAACGCTCGAGACGTTAAAAACATAAAGGAATCTATGGGTTTTGAAAATGACCAGTCACCAACAAGTGAATCGACAAATAGACTTGTCGATTATGATGTTTACTTAGATGTGATAGATTCCATAAAAGAAAAAGATGAACAGATAAAAAGTTTATTAGACGTTCAAAAACAAACACAAAATCTTCTGGATCAGCAACAACGATTGGCTTTGCAAGACAAAAAACTATTAGAAGAGTACAAAGTAGAAATCAAAGATTTGAAATCCTTAGCGATGCCGATTCGTGAGGATGAAAAAGATGTGTCACCCCAAAGTGAAACAGAACCAGCAGAAGCGCAAGCTAAACCTAAAAAGTGGTGGCAATTTAAAAAACGAGGGCAAAAAAATGATTGATTCAAAAGTTATGGAGACAACAAAGTCCATTTTGAAAGATTTTGGTAACACCTATTTTTCAGATAAAGGCACTCTAAAGCGCAACAAAGTAATAGAAGACCTGGATGCTTATACACCTATGTTGATGAAGGCATTACTAGCTAATCAACTAATTCATGACACTTATACGGAGTCAATTGTTATAGATGATAAAAGTGTAGAACTGTTTAAGCTAAACCAGTTTATTGAAATGTTTACGTATAAAGAATACTGGCAAGATAGCTATACAAAATTTGAGAATAAAATTGGCCTTACTGCTGGTGGTAAGTTTATTGATGAGACTGCTGACGTAGTCCTAGATTTTCCCTTCAAAGATAGTGTTTTAAAAGCTGGTATGACGAAAGAGGATCAAAAAGATACTGATGAACCTTTTTTGCATGAAACGATAGCTAAAGCTGAAATTGATCAATTATTAGAGCCTAAAATATTTGTTAATGCGACTAAGTATGATCAAGAAAATTTAGCTGGTGCATCAACTGATAGTTTTAATGATGACAATTTGATTATCAAGGGAAACAATTTAATTACGTTGCACAGTATAGTAAAAAAATATAAGAGTAAAGTTAAAACTATTTTTATGGATCCCCCTTACAATACAGGTAACGATGGTTTTAATTATAATGACCATTTTAGTCATTCTGCATGGTTGACGTTTATGAAGAATCGATTGAGTATTGCTAGAGATTTACTGAATGACAATGGTTCAATCTGGATAACTTTAGATAGTATGGAAATCCATTATTTTAAGATTCTATGTGACGCAGTTTTCGGACGCGATAATTTTGTCAGTGAAGTCATTTGGATAAATAATAAGCAATCTAAGGGATATGCTGACAAAATTTCAATGCACCACAATACAATACTAATTTACAGAAAGTCTGAACAATTTTCCCTCAATCTTCTGCCAAGAACCGAGGAAGACAATAAAAATTACAAAAATCCGGATAATGATAAGAACGGCGCTTGGAGACCCTCTGATGTTCGAAATTCTCTTTTTAGGCCCAACCTTCAATACAAAATTAAAACACCGTCCGGAAATATAATTTCCAATCCAGACAATGGATGGCGGTTCTCTAAAGAAACATTTGAACGTGAATTATCAGAGGGAAAGATTAAATTTAGTGATGACGAGACACGAATTATTCGAAAAATTTATTTGAAAGATCAAGAAGGTCGTGTTGTTGAATCTGTGTGGGATACTTTACAAGCAGGTACGACTCGAGATGCTAATTCCGAAATTAAATCCTTATTTGGTAATAGTATTTTTCTCACTCCTAAACCAGAAAAATTACTAAGTAGAATTATCTCAATAGGCTCTAATGAGAACGACATAGTAATGGATTTTTTCATGGGATCTGCGACAACTCAAGCAGTCGCCATGAAGATGAACCGTCGCTTTATTGGGATTGAACAGATGGATTATATTAAAACAGTTTCTGTTGAACGCCTTAAAAAGGTGATTGCTGGCGAACAAGGTGGGATTTCTAAAGATGTTAATTGGCAAGGCGGCGGATCATTTGTCTATGCTGAATTAATGGAAAAGAACCAAGGTTATCTCAAAGATGTCCAACAGGCCGAAACGACGAAGCAATTAGAAGATGTCGTTAATCGTATGATTGCGGGCGGGGCTGATTTTGATTTCCGAGTCGATGTTGAAAAAGTCCTACAAGATCCTGAATACCAAGCCATGGCATTGGCTGATAAAAAGCAGCTGATAGTCAAGGTCATTGATAAGAATCAGTTGTATTATGCCTACAGTGATATGGACGATCGTGATGTACAAGAGCTGATGTCTGATAGTGATATTGCCTTTAACAAGAGCTTTTATGGGGAGCGTGATCTGTAATGGCCAGAAAGAAAGCACGAGAACTTGTCTTACCAATTATTCATGAGATTAATGACTATACGAGTGATTTTTTAAAAAACGACGAACCTCGACATGCGTTTGTTTATCCGGACTACATTAAGCACAATCTCAAGCATCAGTTACGTGATTATCAAAAGCAATCACTATACAACTTGAATTACACGCAAAAGGATGCCAATGTTGCCAGTCGCTTTAATCAATTGTTATTCCATATGGCCACTGGTTCCGGAAAAACTGATGTGATGGCAGCTGATCTGCTGTATTTTTACCATGAATTTGGCTATCAAAATTTTCTGTTTGTCGTTAATACAAACGCGGTGATTGCTAAAACCCGTGAAAACATGCTGAATGTTCAATCACCAAAGTACCTCTTTTCACAACCACTCAATATTGATGGTACTCCGATTGAATTGCGAGAAGTCACCCGCTTTCCAACAAACAGTGAACCAGGCGTGATTTACTTGCGGCTAACAACGATCCAAACTTTAGCAAATGAATTAAATACACCACGCGAAAATGGTTTAACTTATGGTGATTTAGAGAAACAGAAGTTGATTATTCTAGCTGATGAAGCGCATCATTTTTCTGCCGGCACAAAGAGCAAAGCAGATCAAAAAAATAAAGCGTGGGAATACGTCTTAGACCGTATTCGACAAGCTAATAAAGATAATCGACAGTTAGAATTTACAGCTACAATTGATTTGAATAACGAGTTTATTTACGAAAAATATCGAGATAAAGTCATTTTTCAATATGATTTAAAAGAGTTTCAAAATGCTGGTTATTCAAAGAAAATTTCTCGCTTACAAGCCAATGCTGATGATAACGAGAAGATGCTGAATGCGGTATTGTTATCACAATATCGTAAGCACATGGCGACCCAGGCGGGTGTACGAGATTTTAAGCCAGTTATTTTATTTAAATCAAATAAAATTGACGTTTCAAAAGCGGCGCGTGATCAATTTTTGACGCTGCTGGATCAATTAACTACTGAAGATCTGGCGCAATTTATTGCAAAGCAACGCCAAACCACGCAATCATCTACTTTGCGCCAAGCCTATACGTATTATCAAACGATTGATATGGGGAGATTGGTACGTGAATTGCAACGCGATTTTCAACCAATGAATACAATTAATGTTAATGATACGAGTAGCAATGGTATTTTAGGTGACTTAAATGATTTACGTAATTTAAATACCCTAGAAGAACCAAGCAATCCATTTAGAGCTATTTTCGCAGTTGCCAAGCTTTCTGAAGGTTGGGATGTCTTAAATTTGTATGATATTGTCCGCATTGGAGAGCAACCCATTACGTCAACACAAACCAATAGTGAGGCGCAATTAATTGGCCGTGGTGCGCGCTACAATCCCTTTGTCTATGAGGAGGCAACATCGTTTACGCGACGGTTTGACCATAGCACGCCAGAATTACAGATATTAGAGTCCTTACACTATCACACGATTAATGATAAAAAATATATTGATAATCTGACAAAATCTTTTGAAGCAATGCAGCTCCAAGTTGAGGATGATAAAGACTTTGATATTTTAACCACGACAGTTAAAGCGTCATTTAAACGTTCCGATGTCTATCAATATGGCAAGCTGTATTACAATGACGTCGAAGATGTCCCTGAGAGTGAATACAATGGGTTGGCAAAATACGGTGTTCCCGTTGCGGAACTACCTACCGTCAATATTGAGACGGCAACCCTAGAAGCAACTGCCTTTGATACACAAAATGTTGCTGGTATGAATGAGACACGACTGGTAAAGATTGATGATGCCCTCGTCAAAAAAGCAATGGCACGGAATCCTTTCTTCAGATTCAATACCATGAAAAAATATATGCCGACGCTAAATTCTATCTCGGAATTTATGTATGAGGCACAGTGGTTGGGACAAATAAAAGAAATCCAAGCAACGGTATCAACGGGTTCAGATGCAGTGCTTAGTCGAGAAACACAGCTATTAGTCGTTGAAAAATATCTAGCCTATATTCAGCGCATGTTAATCATGAACTATAAGCGCCAACGCGGAACCAATAAGTTTATTGGGTTGCCTATTAAAGATGCCGTTCAGGATTATCAGAAGCGTGTTCCCGTGAACTATGCTGATGCTGGGGTTCATGAGTTAATTCAAACTTATGACTATAAAAAGGCACCGTGGTTTGTCTATAACGAAGCCATAGTCGATAAATTGGAACGTAGCTTAATTGAACTGATTCAAGGTTATATTGAAGAACTGCAAAATAAGTATAAAGATGTTTACCTCATCCGTAGTGATGAGCGTAATACTAAGCTTAAATTGCATGAATTTGCCGGAGATGTGTCACACTATTCTGGTTTCTTACCGGACTTTGTCTTGTATTTAGCTAATGAGTCTTATGTTTATCAGATTTATATTGAACCTAAAGGTAGCCAATTACTTGACCAAGATCAGTGGAAGGAAGACTTGTTAACGAGTATTTCACCTGAAAGTGTCGATGTGATTGGTGAAAATGATCAAGTAAAGTTGTATGGCGTGAAATTATACGTGTCAGGTGACACACGAAAAGTGCGAGATAGCATAAAAAAATTCATTTTTGATTAAAGCCATATGTAGTGGAGGATTCAATTATTCAATTAAGCAAAGAAACACACCATACAGAAGATTTAAATGATATTCATAAATATGTTATTCCAACTAAACGATGTGATCAGTTAGATATAATGCACTCTAAACATAGAGTAATAGTAGACAACAATGAGATGGGTATGTCGATATTAAGGCGCACGCCATATAATTTATTAATCTATCCTGCGTTAAATATTTGGTTTAGTAGATCGCAAAAATCAATCACTTTCATGTCTGGAACAAAAATTGAATATCTAGAAGAATTAGTAAAGTTTGATTCTTTTATAAAAGGTAAATTATTAGAAGTTATTCGTTCTTTCGAAAATATGTTTCTCGGTTCATTTGCATACCACTTTGAAATGGAGTATAAAAATATATTTGATAGCATGTCATCGACAATGCAACAAAAAACCAGCAATCATAATGTTGGGACACAAATGACAGATAATAAAATACAACTTATCCCCATGTGGGAACAATTTTTTAGTAATGAATCTGTTGTTACAATAAATGATGAAATAGGTTTATGGAATACACTTTCAACAGAAAAATTTCTAAAACCTAATAGTCAAATAGAAGGCCTATATCTTGATAAAATAAATTCTAAGCGATTTAGATCATCAGAAATTAAAACCATTAAAAGAAAATTCAGTACCCAACGTGTTAGACAACAAATAAGGGAGGATTTAATTAATTTTTGTGGTAAGAGCGATACTAGCTGGAATCTTCAAGTAGGATCGGATAATTTTTCTCACATGATGAATATTATTCGTATATTTAGAAATAGTTCTTCACATCCAGGATTTATTTTAGATACGAAGGTCCCACTTGATAACAATTCAACTATATTTTTACACGACTCAAAAGCAATAAGCGAAAACGCCATTCATTTAAAAAACTTTATTTATATTCTTCCATATTTTGTATCTGATGAAACTGTTGACTTATTCCGATATGAAGTTAAAAAAAGGTTATTGTATATGAGCCACACTAAAAAAGTTCCTAATAAGCATATACAAAGATTAGAGAAGCAATTAGGTATTTATATTTTTGATTCTTAAATCACTTTTTATAGGGTCTATAATTATATAATCGCCCCTGATGAACACTATTAAAACAGCCCCCATTATCTAGTGGTTAGATAATGGGGGCTGTTTTTTTGTTAAGTGATATAATAAACCATAAAAGAAGTTTAGAAATACGGTCCTGGTTGTCAATAAATAAACAATTTAATTAATTATTTATTTAATTATTTAATTTCAGAAAGGTATATATAAATCATGGCGCAACAAATTGTCCTACCCATCAAAGACTCCAACGTCTTAAAAATGGTGCAAGACACCTTATTAGATAGTTTTCGGGCGGGTCGCCGTAACTACACCATCTTTCAAGTTGGCAAAGCCACCCTGCTACGGGTGAGTGATGTCATGACGTTAAAGAAATCAGATATCTATAATCCAGATGGCTCTGTTAAAAATACGGCTTTTATTCATGATAAAAAGACGGGTAAAGCAAACACGTTATATTTAAAACCTGTTCAGCAAGACTTGCTGCAATATCATGATTGGATAGTCCAACAGAATATCAATTCAGACTGGTTATTTCCCTCAACGGCCCATCCAGACCGTCATATCACTGAGAAGCAGTTTTACAAGGTGATGGCACGCGTTGGTGATCTCTTAGGCATCAACTATCTGGGCACACATACCATGCGTAAAACAGGCGCCTATCGTGTTTATACGCAATCAAATTACAACATTGGTCTAGTCATGCATTTATTAAATCATTCTAGTGAGGCTATGACGCTGACTTATCTTGGTTTAGATCAAGCAAGTCGTGAAACCATGTTAGATCAAATTGATTTTGGGTAAACTCATGCCCTAATTAGACTCAAGTAATACTTTAGTGACTGATCAAGCTAAAATTTGCTAACCTGTGTATTAAATATATAAGCAATGGGGGCGCTGATGTCAAGCTTATGGACAGTTTTTTTTCGGCACCGCAAGGTCCGCTACCCCGAAAAATTTTCAAAACCCGGATTTCAGCCTAAAATGGCGTGATTTCTGGGTGTTTTTGTAGGCGGAACAGGGCTCAGCCCTGCCGTTGAGAGAAAACGAGTGGTATAGATTGTGAACCGGCCGGATTTCACAAGTTGTAGCGTGCGGTAAATAAGCCTTCACAAGGCGAATTTTTGAAATTCACAAGTGACGGCTTATAAACTGTGTCGTACCGGTTGGTGCCGACAATCGAGATTAAGTAAACCAGACATTGGTCTAGGCGGCCTGAGGCCAATCAGTGCGGGAGTTGATGCGACTGTTATTGTACCAGTTCACGTATCACTCGACAGACACCCGGACATCATCAATGGTCCTGTACTCTTCGTGATAAATCATTTCGCGCTTGATAAGCGAATGGAAGCTCTCGATACGAGCGTTATCGTAAGGATGACCCTTACGGGAGTAAGAGTGATTTATTCCAGAGTTTTGTAATGTTCCTTCGAACAGGCTAGAAGTGTATTGGCTTCCATACATGGGGTAAAATAAGTGTTATACTATATGTGGATAAAATCACAAAAGATAGCTTTGGAGGAATCATCATGGAACGTGTATTTGCAAGTCCATCTCGTTATGTGCAAGGGGCGCACGTATTGGAAAGTGGCATTAATCACATCAAAGAATTGGGATCAAACGTATTGTTGTTGGCCGGTAACCACACGTGGGCTGCCGTTGGGGAAACGTTTGCCAAGAATTTGGAATCTGCTGGCATGTCATATACGCGAGTTGCGTTCCAAGGCGAGGCATCACGTTCAGAAATTGCCCGTGCGGTTGGCATTGCTCGTGAAAACAACAGCGATGTTGTCCTTGGTTTAGGTGGTGGTAAGGCCATCGATTCAGCGAAGGCCATTGCGGACGAAGCTAACTTGCCAGTCGTAATTTTGCCAACTTTGGCATCAACTGATGCACCAACGTCAGCTTTGTCAGTTATTTATACCGATGATGGTGCATTTGAGAGTTACTTATTCTACAAGAAAAATCCTGAGTTGGTGATGGTCGACACGGATGTTATCGCCAAGTCACCAGTGCGCTACTTGGCTTCCGGTATTGCAGATGCCATGGCAACGCTTATTGAAGTGAAGGCTGTCAGCGAAAAGCATGGTGATACGATGGCAGGTGGAAAGCAAACGTTGGCGGCAGTTGCGATCGCCGAAAAGGCAGAAGAAACATTGTTCAACTATGGCTTGCAAGCAATCGAAGCGAACCGCCAAGGTGTTGTAACGGCTGCCCTTGAATCAGTTGTCGAAGCAAATACGTTACTTTCAGGATTGGGATTTGAGTCCGGCGGATTGGCTGCAGCGCACGCAATCCACAACGGATTCACAGCGTTGACTGGTGACATTCACCACCTAACGCACGGTGAAAAGGTGGCTTACGGTACTTTGACGCAAATGATTTTGCAAAATGAAACGGCGGAAACGTTGGATAAGTACATTGATTTCTATCAAAAACTTGGTCTGCCAACAACACTTGAAGAAATGCACTTAGAAAACGCCTCACGCGAAGACTTGTTGAAGATTGGTGTTCAAGCAACTGCTGAAGGTGAGACGATTCACCAAATGCCATTTGAAGTGACGGCTGAGGATGTTGCCAATGCATTGGTTGCAATCGATGCATATGTGAAGTCACGTTAAAACTAAAAATCATACCACAAGGGAGGGCGACCTCTCTTTTTTAGTTTTGAGGTGCATTTTTAAGTTTCATCACGTAAGCTATACCTATAAACCATTGAGGGGGGGACTATGATAATGGCAAAAATGAGCGATGGCTTCCAATCTTTGAAGCAAAGTGCGGGCCGTGTGGGTGAATCGATGAAGGCGAAGACGGTTGAAACGCGCGTGAACATGATTGTGAATCGCAAGTTGCAACAACCATTCAAGGCGTTGAAGCAAACGTGCCGGGTGGCTATTCAGCAGTTGGCGGAGCTTTACAAGAACAACAAAATCAGCACGAGTGAATTCGACGCAGTAGCTTTGCAATATGAAACGCAGCTAGTAGCAGGTGCGAATGAAGCGTTGCGCAACATGGGAGTTGATCATATGCAATTAGGTGAAAAAATAAAACATTTACGTCAATCTAACAAAATGTCGCAATCCGACTTAGCTAAGTCTTTACACGTTTCCTATCAAGCTATATCAAATTGGGAAAGGAATAAAAAGTTACCCTGACAAAGAAAATATCATTATGATTTCCAATCTATTTAATATTCCACTCGATGAACTTATGCGCGATGAACAAAAATACACACCTAGATCTAACTCTCTTATCAAGTATAATTTACAAAATATTGTTATTTTGATTGGCGCTTTATTTATTGTGCCTAGTATGATCTTTTTATCAAATGAGTTATCTATGTTAGGTCTCTTGCTTGGATTTTCAATAATAAGTTTTAGTGACTATATTGTTGAATTCATCAGAAACTTCAAAAATTAATTATTGTGGTTAAACCGTCTCAAGATTATCCCAGACGGGCAGAATTCTGCATGATAACTAATTATTGTCAGTAACCTGTCGCCTAATTGTCGGACTACTGACGTGTTAACTCTTTTAGCATATATCTATGATTATTTATAAAATCATTAGTGAAAGAGAGAAAAATGTATGAGTCACGAAACGCGTATTACACTAATTAGAAAGTCAAAAGGATTAACACAAGAAAAATTAGCTGAATTAAGTCATTTGAGCGTTAGAACGATTCAGCGACTAGAGGCTGGTGATGACTCTAGTTTAGAAACATTACGTTTAGTAGCAAACGCATTGAATGTATCTGTAACTGAATTATTCGAAAGTGTTAGCGATGAAAACAAAGAAAAAGAGATTAACTACTTAGATAAGGAACAAACGAACCAGATTGAAAAACGAAAATCAGAAAAACAAATCTTTAACATCAAAATATTAAGTATATTTATCCTAATTCTTCTATTGGCAGCTTTTATAGATAAATTTCCAGAAAATATCCAAGGCATAGTAGGCATTTTATGGCTGGGAATCTTTTTTTTAAGTCTTTACCTAATGAAATACATGAAATCAAACTGGCGATTGAAAATGAATGAAAAATATCCACTTACACGTGATTTAAAAACAGAAAAAACCAATAACATTGACGATTTTCTTTGGTGGAAACAACCCATAGCTCGGAATATATTAATGGTATTTTGGAGCGCCATCATTCCACTTATTTTTATCCTAAAGTATTTACTACACGTGTTTTGATGGCAAAAACTTTTGATAAACAAATGTTGTTTTCTTACACTTAATATTGGTCATAATTTTTGCTTAAATCCAATACAATGATCCATAAATTAATATTCAAAATAAGTTGAGGTATTAGCAATATCTCAACTTATTTTTTATGTGGTTAAGCTGACATCAGCTTGCCCCACGCGGGTAGCGTTCTGCATGACATGCTCTCACTGAAAGTGATCCTGCAATGATAAATTGCCCCGTCACGGCGTGACCCGCCGGAGGTTTTAC
>ERZ794962.111-NODE-111-length-12639-cov-5.974491_pt1 | contig 12639 bp, 11 predicted proteins | sample MGYA00375739_ERZ794962 | MGnify/ENA primary metagenome ERZ794962 (study PRJEB30138, sample SAMN05968710) | food fermentation metagenome | isolation source: fermented_meat | host: spontaneous_fermented_meat_time_7_first_replicate;spontan... | place: Italy...
GATTGTTTCCCCGACTTCAACTGTATCCTTGAGCGTCTTGAAATGCACCTCACGACCGACCATGAGATCAGCTAACTCCTGAGATGATACACCCGCAACTGGAAATGTCTCAATAGATTTTCCGGCACGAATCACCGTCACAGTGTCCGCAGCAGCGCGAATTTCGTCAAGTTTATGTGTGATTAGAATGATTGATTTGCCTTCTTTGGCCAAGTTATGGAAAATTGCAATTAACTCATCAATTTCTTGTGGTGTTAGTACAGCAGTAGGTTCATCAAAGATCAAAATATCAGCACCACGATAGAGTGTTTTTAATATTTCAACACGCTGTTGTTGCCCAACCGAAATATCTGATATTTTAGCATAGGGATCAACTTGCAAACCATATTGTTCAGATAATTGTTTGATTTTTTGGGCTGCTGTTTTGGTATCTAACGTCAACCCCTTTGTAATTTCTGAACCTAACATAATATTTTCTGTTACTGTAAAAGCATCAATTAACATAAAATGTTGATGCACCATACCAATACCCAGTGCATCAGACTTTGATGGTGAATCAACCGTAACTTGTTTGCCATTAATCAGGATTTCTCCTGACGTTGGTTGTAACAAGCCTGTTAAAATGTTCATTAATGTTGATTTTCCTGCACCGTTCTCACCAAGTAACGCGTGAATTTCACCTTGTTGGACTTGTAGGTTAATGTCATCATTGGCCGCAAAATTACCAAACTTTTTGATAATATGTCGCATCTCAATGACTGGTGTTAATTCGGTCATTATATTTTACCAAAGCGTCAGTCGTGATCCGACTCACGCAATTCCACTTTCTAAAATATTTTTAAAAAAGCCACGAACACACATTGTTCGTGGCTTTTTCGTTAAAGAATATTATATCATGTTTATTACTGTCCAATTGTTTCAATTAATTTACTGAATAATTGATCGAATAGACAACTATCATCAATATAATAACGACACAGTTCTAATTTTCAAAACACATGGTGCAGCTCATTTTAACGAATAATGACACCAAAATTACTTAAAAGAATATGCGCTTGAAATTGATTGATTATCAAGCCTTTGATGTTCTCTGGCGTAAAAATAATGTCATCAAAATCACTTGATGATAAATCTACAGTTGTTAGCTTAGATTCTAAAAAGTCTGCATGATTGAATGTGCTTTCTTTTGCTACAAAGCCTTTCTGGAAGGCTACTTCTCTAAAATAGGTTTCATTAAAATTAGAGTTTCTAATGTGTATATTGGCCAGTTGAGACGAATTAAATGTTGCGTAATCAGCTCTGGAATTCTCTATTGTGTTATCTTTCCATGTATTACCGCTAAAATCTGTTCCTAATAAATTACAGTTTTTAAATTCTGTTCTGTACAATACACTATTTTCAAAGTTAAAGTTAGAAAAATTAATCCCTGAAAATGTGCAATCTAGCCATTCGCTATTTTTGAAATTATTTTGATCAAACGTACAGTTTATAAAAGTAACATCTGATACCCGAATTTTATCCCTCATACTTGAAAAATTGATATTTTCATATGTGTTTTCTTCTTCAATGTCATCAAACTCTTTATTTATCACATGATCTCCCTTACTTATCTATCGTATTAAAAAATTAATGGTAGTAAAAATTGAACTATTAATCATGATACCATCATCTACCCTGTGCCGATGTCATTGCGTTCAAAAGAATATGAGATAATTCTGACACACTAATATTTTCTCTATCAACTGCCAACCATTGACTCAATACATTCCAGAAACCGCCAATACCATATCTCGTAGCATACACAATGTCCCGCTGATTTTTTGATGAAATCTGCCAAGGAGCTTCAACAGTAGGATATAAAACAGGTATCATTTTATTACTGGTCTCGACAATAAGTGAAAATAAGCCTGCCTTTTGTAGAATTGATAATTCGTCAGCATATTGTGTCCAAAAATTGAAGAAAAAAGAGACCAAATCCTCAAATTTTTGTAAACGACTTTGCCTTAATTCCGCAATATAATCATTAATCAAATTGGCTATGTACGTTGTTAAAATCTCTTCCTTAGATGCATAATAGCGATAAAAAGTTCTTCTGGAAATACCTGCTTCATCACTCAATGCTGCTATTGTTATCTTCCCCAAACTCTGTTCTTCTTTTAATAATGTCAACAATGCATTCCTAATTCTACCACTAGTTTGTCCCGCTATTCTGTTTTTCATATTATCTTCCTTTGGGTGATAATTTCATGATTCACACATTTTTGAAAATGAGTCACTAGTTAAAATAGTATTCATATCACGTTTCTTTCACTATGTTTAGCGTACACTATACATTGATGTCACACAAGTGACAAAAATTAGGACTACACATTAAGTAGTGCAAAAGGAGGAAATTAACAATGTTATTCAAAGCGGGGGGTCTCTTTCATGAGTAGAACAGGAAAGTTATTTGGTTTTGGCGGTCTGATCATTGCCATGTTTATGGGAACACTAGATAGTACAATCGTTAACATTGCCCTACCTAAACTCATGACAGAATTCAACACTAATTTATCTGGTGCCAGTTGGGTGGCAACGATTTACGCATTGGCACTTGCTGTATTTATGATTTCTGCGACTAAATTAGCTGATAAATTTGGCCGAAAAAAAATCATGTTACTGGGGTTAGCTTGCTTCACCTTATTTTCTGCAGCTTGTATGTATGCTAATTCACTGTCCATGTTACTCGTGTTTAGATTTTTCCAAGGTATTGGCGGTGCGATTATCACACCACTTGTCTTACCAATAGGTACTCATCTTTTAGGGAAACAAAACATATCTAAGATCGCTGCTGTTGTCGGTGCGTTTACGGCCCTTGCCGCGGCTAGTGGTCCTGCAGCCGGTGGTATTATTTTAGAATATACTTCGTGGCATTGGATTTTTGGCTTAAATGTGCCAATTGGCATCATCGCTTTCCTACTTGTACTCATTTTTACAAGTGAATCCTATGACGACACCTTGACTGGTAACTTCGATATACTGGGCATGCTAATGTTAACACTAATGTTAGGTGGTGTAACATTTGGTCTACTGGAAGGCAGAGAATACGGTTGGACTTCAACCTTAATCTTATCAAGTTTTGGTGCTGGTATTATTGGCATAATACTATTTATCTTCGTGGAATTCAAAGCGTCATCTCCTATCATTGAATTCAACCTTTTCCGTGAAAAAACATTCACAGCTTCAAGCATTGTTTATTTAATCACTGGTTTTGCTTTGGTGGTCCCAAGTGTTATTTTTAATTACTATTTACAAAATGTTTTAAACTACACTGCCTTGCATTCAGCATTAACCATTATTCCAGTTTCTCTAGCAATCGTTGTCGGTATGCCACTAGGCACCAAATTAGCCGACAAAATTGGTGCTAACCCTGTTAATTTTATTGGTATATTACTCATATCAGCGAGCTTTTTAACGCTATCATTAATAACCACAGATACTTCTCGAGCAGTAATGATTGTATTCTTAATTATTAGCGGTGCCGGATTTGGATTTTCCACTGTATCCTATGTATCCTCAGTTAAACATTTGCCGCAAGCTAAAACAGGTACCGGATCTGGCATTGCTAATTCTGCTCGTCAAATTGGTATGTGCTTAGGAATTGCTGTTTTAGTAACAATACTCAATGCAAATGTTGCTACTGCTAAAAACAATATCAGAGACACTGCAATTGCAGCTGTTAACAGCAAAAATATGTCGGATACTGTTAGAAACGTAGCAACAACAGAAATTAAATCACTATTTTCAAATAATGACAGCAAAAATACTGACTACGCGACTAAGCAAGCTCAACTGACGAATAAACTTAAAGCAGCTACCTCAGATAAAAGTAATTTACCTATTCCAGAACCAGGTACAGCAGACTATAGAACGCTCTATGATGCTGCACAAAAACTAAGCACTGGCAATCGTCAATTGACCGAATCACTCAGAAAAACAAGTCATTTAACTGTTTCCAATACCCAACTAACTGCTATCATTGATGCGCTACTAAGTGGCAGCACAACACTTGAAAATGGTCAAAACAAGGTGTCAACAGCTATTCAACTATTAGCGCAAAAAAATGAACTGCAAAATGTGCTACATCAAATTAAACAACAGAAAAACACACAATTGAGTCAGGCATTTAGTAAAACTTACCTTATTTGTGCTATCATGCTAGTTCTGTGTTCACCTATTGCTTTGTTTTCAGATAGACGTGTGACTGATTAATCTGTTATACAATTTAGTATTTTTAAGTGTTATTAACTTGAAACCTTTTAGATAATCAGATAGTAAACAATCCAAAAGATGGGCATTGACAAGCAACTAGTATCCAAACTGATTGTCATAGACTCTATACCCATCCAATATGCATTCTAAAATTAATAGTCACATATTTGACAAAAACTCACCCATTAATGCTTCAATTGCTAAATTGAGTGTCGGACATGACCTGCACTTTATAGAATATATTTTTGATTTGACTTAATTATACAAGCACACTTAATTGTTTTAACAACTTGTTGTTTTATAAACAACAAGTTGTGCTATAATACTTGTATAGATAATAGAAAAGGAAAAAATACCATGAAATACGCAATTACCGCTGCAACAGGTCACTTTGGCCAATTAGCTTACCACTACCTACAAGAATTAGTCGCGGTCAAAGATATTGTTGTCATTGCTAGAAACATTGAAAAAGCACGCGAATTATTTGCCGGTGCTGATGTACGTGAAGCAGATTATGATGATAAATCTTCAATGACACGTGCATTCTCTGGTGTCGATCGTGTGTTGTTTATTTCGTCTCAACCCGGTGGCCCGGTTCCACGTGAAACACAGCATCAAAATGTTGTTGATGCTTTAGTAGCTAACAATGTCTCATTTGTAGCTTATACAAGTTTTGCTCAAGCAGACAAGTCAATTAGCGCGCTGGCTAGCGATCATCTTGTAACTGAACACGCATTGGTTGCATCCGGTCTGCCATACTCATTATTGAGAAATAACTGGTATCTTGAAAACGAAATGGGATTTATCACCGCGGGTGCCAGCCAACATGCCACCTCCTACTGGGCATCTGGCCGTGCTGGATGGGCTTTAGAACGCGAATATGCTGAAGCTGCTATTAAAGTACTTGTCAGCGATTCACCAAAGGCAATTTATGAATTTTCCGGACCTGCCAATGATTATGAATCACTTGGTTTAGCCTTAGCGCAAGCAACACAAGAAAAAATTACAGTGACAAAAGAAACACTGGCAGACTATGTTACAACATTGGAAAAAGGCGGTTTGCCACACGATTTGGCAATGATGTTTGCTTCATTTCAATCACCAATTGATGAAGGTTCATTGGCTATAGTTTCAACGGATTTAGCCGACATTTTGGGACGCGACTTAACACCACTACCAACAGCACTCAAAGAAATTCTGGCTCGAAACTAAAATCATCAAAAGGCATCGTTAATCAGATGTCTTTTTTGCGCCTCATAACTGTGCTATAATGCTTGAATAACTAACTGATAGGATGAGAATATGCGCGTTTCATATAAATTAAGCGATGCAATACACATTTTAGCTTATATTGAGATATTTAAACAACATGATTTATCTAGCAAAGCCATTGCAGCAAGTATTGGTTCAAATGCCAGCGTTGTGCGTAATTTAATGCTTGACTTACGGGCAGCAAACTTGTTAACAACACATCAAGGTATAGCAGCGCCAGAGCTAGCAAAATCACCAAATGATATAAGTATTTATGCTGTTTATTGCGCTATCAATATGACGCATAAGTTACTACATATTGACCCTAAAACAAACCCCAACTGTTTAGTCGGTGGGCATATTCAAGATACATTAAATCAATTTTACGATGGTATTGAAACTGCTGCTTATGACCAGATGAAAACCATTTCACTAGCTCATGTGATTCAAGATATTTTAAAATAGACAAAAGCTGCAGATCCTTTATGATTGTTTTAGACAATGACCATTAAAAGATTTATAGCTTTTTTAACTGGTGCATTGTCTATTATAAAATTTCGATCATCGCTGCTTTTTTAAATTAATCATAGCAGTGTGATTCAATAACATATAAGTTACTATAACTTGCACAATGAGACTCGTAATCATCTTGAATATTCTTGTCGTCAACAATGCCTCATAATTTAAATGGTAAACATAGGCAATTAAACTCGTATTAAATAAAAAACTGACCCCTACAACAACAACTATATTAACGATGAAGATACGAAATAAAGATGGTTTATGTAATAGTCCGTACGTTGCACCTGCAATGGCAGCCGGTATGACAAACCAAAACGAAAACGCCCCACTACCCATAATCGTAAAAGCCAGCAGATTAGCTAAAACAGCAGCTAACATCGTTAGTTTAACACCGTATAAGTAACCCGCTAAAACCAATGATATAAAGCCAAAATTGACCGCAGAAAATGCAGGCCCAACACTGATTTTACCCAATATAATGTTAATTGCAATCAGCATCGCAACTCCTGTTACCTTCTGGATAGATAAGTTCATAAATACAAGTCCCCTTTTCTTATAATGACACTTGTGTCATTTTATAAAATGAATTATACTACGTAATGACACTCATGTCATATTAAATTTAGAAAGCGTGTTTTTATGAATGAAATAATGCCAAACAAGCGACGTGAATCTAAAAAAGCAATAATTATTGCTGGTGCTCAAAAAGTTTTTTCGACAAAAGGTTTTTTAAATGTCACCATGCAAGATATTATTGATGCATGTGGTATTAGTCGTGGTGGTATTTATTTATATTTTCGTGCCACTGACGACATTTTTTTTGAAACAATCACACAACGTTCTGTACGCCAATTTGATGATATTCGTGAAGCTGTCAAAAATGAACCATCTTTTGACCAATTAATACGTGTCTATCTTGGCGAACACAAAAATAGATTGATCAGCCATATAAACGGTGCACCTTCGCTACTTCGCGCAATGTATGAATATTCATTTACCCATCATGCTGATTGTGATAAAAGGCTAAAACAAAAACAAACAAACGCAACTAAAGCAACTGTGCGCGCCATTTTAGATCTTGGTGTCAAACAAAATAAAATAACTTGTCATGATACAAAAATAATTGCTGACAATTTTATGTTACTCATTGAGGGAATGAGTATAGTAGCATTAACTGGCACATTAACAGCGCAACAAATTGACGATCAATTTCACATGTTTATGCAACAACTTTCTTAAAAATTGACATTTATTAAACCGTTAATTTTTACTTTCAATTGTACCCTGAAAGCAGCACTATCATTGCCTCAATCATCATCCAAAATCATAAATCGTACAGACTATTTTACTTGGCACCAATCCATAACTTTATAACGTGTATAATGAAATAAAGCATGTTAAAATAGTTAAATCCTCACTTTTAATACAAAGGAAGTTGAATTAAGTAAAATATGTCACGAAAAATAGAGCTCCCAACTGCAGCAGAAATGAAGAAATTTCATAACCAATCCCAACGACGCACATTTCTGTCGCGACTCTCTATGCCACAACGTTTAACGTTAGGATTTTTATCAGTCATCACTGTCGGTGCTTTGCTACTCATGCTACCTTTTAGCTATAATGGCGACATGGGTCATTCGTTTATGGATGCCTTATTTACCGCAACTTCAGCTGCCTCTGTCACAGGTTTAACTGTCGTTAATACAGCAACACATTGGACAGTTTTTGGGCAAATTGTGATCATGTGTTTAATTGAAATTGGTGCTCTAGGCTTCATGTCTTTTTCGGTTTTACTTTTTACGGCAACTCGCCGAAAAATGAATTTACGTAATAAAATGATGGTTCAAGAAGTTTATAGCTTAGAGAGCCTTTACGATACAAGAGCCGTCTTTGGTTACGTCATTAAGTTATCAGTTATTATTCAAATTGTTGGCGCCATCCTGTTAACCCCTTTTTTCGTCCATGACTTTGGTCTCAAGCGTGGCTTATTCTATGCTGTTTTTCACGCTATTTCAGCCTTTGGTAACGCTGGATTTTCAATTTTACCAGCTGGTGATATGGCCTATGCTAACCAACCTTGGATTCTACTTATTATTGCTGCTTTGATTGTCGCCGGATCCTTAGGGTTCTTAGTCTGGCGTGATGTCCTACTTTATCGCCATTCACACAAATTAACCTTACATTCAAAACTCGCGCTTATGATGACTGGTGCGCTGATTATTGGTTGCTGGCTATTATTTGAATTAACTGAAAGTAATTTAGCTATTGCACCACATTTATCTGAATTTAATCGGGTTACAAATACCCTTTTTATGTCAATTTCTTATCGTACAGCTGGCTTTTCACAATTTAGTTTCAGTCAAATGGCACCTGCTACAATTTTGTTAACAATTATGATGATGTATATCGGTGGTACACCTGGTTCAACGGCTGGTGGTATCAAAACAACAACATTGGGTGTCTTACTACTTAAAACACATGCTGCTTTACGCGGCAAAAAAGATGTTACGTTTGCACATCGTCGGTTGACAAACGAAAATATTTCACGATCGCTCTTACTGATATTTGTATCACTGCTTTTCTTAGGTGTTTTATCATTTTTACTCATGTTAACACAAGGTACTGATTCCAAATACGGGTTAGAATATATCATTTTTGAAGTTGTCAGTGCCTTCGCAACAGCTGGATTAACACTTGGTCTCACACCACACTTAAATATTTTTGGACAATGTGTTATTATGCTAACTATGTTTGTTGGCCGTGTAGGAGTCTACACGGTCATGTTCTCAATTCTAAACGTACATTCAGATCACGCCCCATACCAATACCCAGAAGAATCAGTCATTATCGGTTAGTTTAATCGCTATGTTATAGAAATTTAGGAGATGCTCATTATGCGCCAAACTTATGCTATCATTGGACTCGGCCGCTTTGGCGGTGCGTTACTCGAAACCCTTATCGCCAATGGACAAGACGTACTTGGTATTGATATCAGTGAAGAACACGTTAATGAATATCGTGATATTGCGACTCAAGTTGTTATCGCTGACGCACAAGAAGATGACGTTTTACGAAAATTAGATATTGCGAGCTTTGATCATGTGGTCATTGCCATTGGTCATAATATGCAAGCAAGCATTTTAGCTACCATCAATGCAAAAGATCTCGGTGCTAAAAATGTCATCGCAAAAGCCGAAAACCGCACCCATTTACGCGTCTTAACAAAAATCGGTGCTGACTTGGTTGTCCAGCCCGAACGAGAAATGGGTGAACGTATTGGTCGTAAACTCCTAGCGCCAAATATGTTAAATTTTATCGAATTATCTGATGATTATTCAATGGCAGAAGTTCAGATTGTCAATCCAACCTTTACTGGAAAAACCATCTCCGAACTAAATATTCACAAAAAATTCGGTTTGAATGTCATTGCCGTGCGTCATGAAGGCGAAGTGATTGTTGCGCCCGATTCAAAATATAAAATACATCATAAAGATATTTTATCTGTTGTGGGACCAAAAGACATGGTTGATGATTTTGATCAAATGACCAATAATTAAATAAACAATAAAAATACCAAAAATGTTAAAAAACATTTTTGGTATTTTTATTAATTAGTAATTACCCCAGTATTTTTCCATGGTCGTCAAACCAACACCTGGATTGAAACTATTAGTCGGATCATTACGCTTATAATGACTCACTAATGTTGAAGCGGCATGATACAAATGACCAACATTATGTTCGGCAGGATAAATAGCCCCACGCTTATCAAGCAATTTCAACATTTCTAATTTCAATTCATGTGGATCAACACCTGGCTTTAAAATGTAATCCTGATGCATCACATGATCTAGAAAATGGCCATAATACAACTTATGTTCAATTTTATCTTCAATTTCCTTTGGCAAATGTTCAAACCAATCAAACTCATTACGAGGTAAAGCAATATCTAATGGTAAAATATCCAATTTTTTATTTTGGAAGACTTCTTGATATCTAATAGCGACACCAGCTGTGACATAACGATGCGTTGCAGCTCGATCTGCCTCCGAAGGCGTGCATTCCAAATAGTCCCCTGACTCAGTTTTGAAAAATTCTTTCAAATATTGACGTGCTTCATCAATGCCATCACCAACCATTTTTAATTGCAAATAGTGTTCATACTTGTCGCTATAGGCTTCAATTCTTTTTGGCAACTGATTTGGAAATACTTGACCTACATGTTGCAATAAACGATCAGGAAAGTAGGGTTTAAAGGTCGGAATATGACCTAATATACGTTCAGCTGTTGACTTCAAACTAAACAAATACGGCAACATATTCGTCCCTATTGTATCAATCACAAGCAGTGAATCTTTGCCATATTTTTTAGCTAAATCATATGCTTCTTTATGCATATATTCCCCAGATACAGGTAAATTCTTAAATTCAGATAAAATATGGCGCCGCAATTTTTCCAACACTGCAGGCTCATTCGTGCCAATGTAAAACACCTGTGAAGCCCCTTCTTTAGGAAATGTATCCAAGCGAACAGCAAAAGCTGCTAATTTACCAGAGGCACCGGAAACTTCATATAATTCGTTAGGATCAGCATTATAACGCGTTGGTGTATGTGATCCAATATTGCGTACACGGGCTTCATAGTCGCGATTGTGTCCCACACGCTTTTCGTCTTTTTTAACTTTATCAATATCAAAATTACGATTTTCGAGATTATTAATCATTTCCTCAGGCGTCTCTCCTAAGTCAATGCCTAAATGATTCACGAGATGCAATTCGTCATTTGCGTCAATTTGAGCATACAATGATAATTCTGTATACGCTGGCCCACGTTGAATCAATGCACCACCAGAATTATTATTGATACCACCAATGACAGATGCCCCTAAATTGGATGACCCAATAACTGAATGTGGTTCTCGATTAATCGCTTTTAATGCGTTTTCGAGTTTAAATAGCGTTGTACCTGGAAAAGCAAGTGCTTCTTCACCATGGTTAATCAATTGCACACCTTTAATTCGTGTCCCATTAACCACAACACATTCACGATCGTAGCCTGGTGCCGGAATTGATCCTTCAGTTAAGCTGGTATTAGATGCTTGCATAATAATAATTGTATTATGGGCATGTAGTACTTTCAATACTTGCCATAACTCCATCATATTACCAGGCAGTACAACCGCCAACGCATCACCTTGCCCACTACGGTATCCACTTCGATAGCGCAATGATTTTGAAGCTGAAGTGATGATGTGATTGTTACCAACAATTTCTGTCAATTCTTGAACAGTTGTCATAATAAACCCCCATAAAAATTTATGTTTTGAATAACTTTCAAAACATAGTATATTTACACTATACCACTTTGGTTTTAAAAAAGTCGATTTTAAAAGACTTTGGGCACTTTTATGACATTAATTGCAATTTTAAATATACATTTTATCATTTTGTGAATGACAGCACAATTTTTTAATATGTTCAGCGCACACGTATGGTATGTATAGTTGGAATAACATTTATTATAATTACTAAGCAAATTAAAACAAGGGCACCTCAAACAACGCTTTAGGTTTAGGTTCCCTTGTTTTTAATTATATTTCGACATGTGTCATTATTTTTTATTCATCAATGAATTTTACGCCTATGAAACACTTGCTAGTTACCTATCACTACAGTTAGAAATTTTCACGTCATATTCTCTGCTAATCTAAGCTTTGATCAGTTTATGACATAAAATTAAAATCATCAACCAACACAATCTGAACATTCGAACTGCCAGATAACAATTTAGATACAGGACAACGCTGCGCGACAATTGCCAACATGTCTTCCGCCTCTTGACGACTAACATGTGGTAATTTTACTTGTGCTGTAACAAAAAAACTGAAATCCTTGTGTATCACGTGCCATGTCTACACCGACACGAACAACACTCTTATGTTCTAGTTGTCTCCGCTTTTCTTCCGCCTCAATTGTTGCGTTCAAGCAAGTGGCTAACGCCGCCCCTAATAGTTGTTCCGGATTAGTACCGGGTTCATCACTCAAGGGGCCACTAGTCTGAACACTAAGATCCTTAGTTATAATCGTTTTGACGCGACCAACTAAGCCAGCTGTATTTTCAATTTCAGTATGATATAAGCTTTTATTTGTCATAATATCTCCTTGCTAACGATGTACTCTTACAAGATTATTGTAGCAGGTTCACATTCTATTAGCTGGCTATTGATTTTGCTGCTTTCTTTAAAACTTCTAGTGTTGCTGTATAATATGCAATACCATAATCAAACGTTATCTGCTGTCGATCTGTCATGCTATTTTCTAACCACGTTGCCAATTGTGCTTGCAGTGTTGCCAATTTAGCTTCTTTACGTGAAATCTCTTCTTTAAAAAATAAAGCCACCTGTTCTGTTGGTAAATCTTGGCTAAAATAAAGATGCATCAAAAAATCAGATTTGAGAATTTCATCCGAAGTCGGTTCGCTAATGGCTTTTGAAAATGCTGCTTGCCCTGCTTTTGTAATCGTATAAATGTTCTTATTTGGTCGATCAGTTTGTGATATTTGTTGTTTAGTCACTAATTTTTCGGCTTCTAACTTTTTTAAAGTCGGATAAATCA
>ERZ794962.114-NODE-114-length-12458-cov-12.079917_pt1 | contig 12458 bp, 11 predicted proteins | sample MGYA00375739_ERZ794962 | MGnify/ENA primary metagenome ERZ794962 (study PRJEB30138, sample SAMN05968710) | food fermentation metagenome | isolation source: fermented_meat | host: spontaneous_fermented_meat_time_7_first_replicate;spontan... | place: Italy...
GCTTGCCTTTTAATGAAATTAATATGATCTTACACTTACCGTTCATGGGTGCGGGGTTAATTTTTAACTCAGATGAGGATTCGGAACGAGTTAAATTACAAGTATCACATTATGAATTGCTGGCTTCAGCATTGGCCACAAAATTGGCTAAAGAGATTGATCCTAAGAATCAAACTGGTTGTATGCTAGCAGGGGGTGCTTGTTACCCACTGACGGCAAATCCGGAAGATGTTTGGGAAGCAAAAAAAATGGAGCGAGAGAATTATTTCTTTATTGATGTTCAGGCGCAGGGAGAATATCCAAGTTATGTTTGGAAAGACTTAGAAGAAAAACAGATAACATTAGATATTACCAAAAATGACTTACAAATTCTTAAAGAAAATACTGTTGATTTTGTCTCGTTTTCTTATTATGCGTCCAAAGTAGCAACAGCACAAACTGACCAAGAAATATTGGATACGAATGCTGCAGAGACAATTAAGAACCCATATTTGCCTTCAAGCGAGTGGGGATGGTAAATTGATCCATTAGGATTAAGGATTACGTTAAATGATATTTATACAAGATATAGATTACCATTATTTATCGTTGAGAACGGCTTAGGTGCAAAGGATAACCTGAATGCTGACCAAACTATCAAAATGATACTTATCGAATTGATTATTTACAACAACATCTATCTGCAATGATGGATGCGGTTGAAAAAGATGGTGTAGAATTATTGGGTTACACCTCATGGGGCTGTATTGATGTAGTATCAGCTGGGACCGGCCAAATGAGCAAGCGTTATGGCTTCATATACGTCGATTTAGACGATGACGGGCAAGGTACTGGCAAGAGAATAAAAAAAGATTCTTATTATTGGTATCAAGAAGTAATCGCATCAAATGGTGCTAGCATTCGGAAAATAGAATAAGAAAACAGAATGGGAATAGTAAAGACGACCGCATAATTCTTCGTAAGGAAATTATGTGGCCGTCTTTTTTCTATGCTTATAGTTGTTCAATCACCTTTTTTAGGCGTTCAAACTCGCTGTCTTTTAATTGTTGATCAATCAAAAATGTTGGAATTGTTGTGTAAATTTCAGTTGATTCTGTAATCAATAGATCGAAATCGTTGATATCGGTGATGGTGTTTGGCCGGTTCGGCAGGCGCCGAATGGTGAGATCATATAGGACTGCCGTATTATGTTCGATAATGGTTTGGAGCAGTTTTTGGCTGTAGATGGGGAGCGATGTAATCATCAGAATGTTGATTTTATGAATTTTTTGTTGTGACAAGCTAAAATTATAAAAAATCATGGCGAGGATTCTAATCTGCTCGGGTAAAATACCGAATGGGAATAAGCGGATGTATAGCGGCTGTTTATTTAATCGGTCTAAGGATTGCTGTACATAGTGTTCGAAAGTGGGGTTCACATAAAGATAGTCATACACTGTGATGTTTTGATAGCGAACGGCGTACCAGAACGGCTTCAGTTGGGTTTGAATATCCCGAATCAATGCTTTTCGGTCGGTTTCGCTACAACTCATTTGAGTGACTTTAAAGAAGACGTTAACCAGGCTTTCGCTTAGAATTAGCAAATCTTGAAAATCATGGGAACTGAAATGTGCGTCCTGTTCTTTATTGACACTCAATAGCTGCAGCGTTAGGAAAAGTTCGAGCGGCTCTGAAACGGACAGATCGAAGTTAGTCATGACAATTAGACTGAAGTCCTTAATGATATTGAACTCTTGCCGTTTCGTGAAGGAACGAATATCTGCTTCTTTGAATAATTCAGCTGCCGATTGAATCGGATGCCGGTGATCATATAAGGACGCCGACACCGTGAATAGTGTAAAGGTGATAGCATTATGATTGGAAATTTGTTTATCAATGGAATTTTTATAAAGGTGCTTTAATTTATCACTAACCAGTAAGAATTTCGAGTAAGCGATGTGTTTATCGAGTGTATTAATAAAGTAGTCGAGTGCACACTTATGATACTGCAGTAAAGTCAGGTTATTGTAAGCATGCACAAGTAAATCATAGAGGGGTTCTTCAAAATGAAAACCGTCTTTTTTAGAAAATACAGGTTTAAATTTTGCACGCTTTTTTAGAACAGATACATCACGTAACACCGTGTTCCGTGAGACGCTAAAGAGGGCCTGGAAATCGGATAAGGTCCATTTTCTGAAAGGCAAAGAAATGATTGTGTCGATAATTAATTGGCGCTCATATGAATTAAGGTATGTATTGACTGGTGTTTTAGAAAGACTGCTGGTTAAAGCGGCTAGTTGGTGACTGGCGATTTCAGTTTCCGGAACTAGGAAGGGTAAGTGTGCTGCGCGTAACTCCGTGTTGGCGGATTGCAGTAAGTAGTAGATTTTGCGACTAGATAAATTGAGTTGGGTAGCCATCGTCTGAACAGACGGGAGTGCTTGTTGGGTGCTGAGGTAGTTAATAAAGCGACTGTAATTGGCATTGGAAACTTGCATGATGGCGGCTCCTTTCAATCGATGTGAGGTGTGCAGAGTATAGTACCATTATACAGTTTAATTGGGAGGGCTTACAGTCTCATTTCAGGCGGCTAGTTATGGGGTGATGGGACTGTTCTTATAACAGAAAGTAACAGATAATGGACTTGTAAGTAAATGTAAGCGCACGCATTTATCGGTTTATACTTTATAGAAGGACGGTATAGAAAAATGGCAAAACCAGCAAATATCAATGAAGCAACTCGTGAAAATTGGATTCAAAATACATTCCCGGAATGGGGAACTTGGTTAAACGAAGAAATTGAGCAATCAGTTGTGCCGGAAAAAAACTTTAGAATGTGGTGGCTCGCGAATAATGGGGTATGGGTTAAAACGCATGAGAAAACTAACATCCTCATTGATTTATGGAATGGGACCGGCAAGCAAACGCATGGGACCGGCATGATGAAAGATGGTCATCAAATGATGCGGATGAGTGGTGTCCAAAAAATGCAACCTAATTTACGCTTGCAACCATTTGTGATTGATCCTTATGCGATGAAGGATATCGACGCTTTGTTGGTCACGCACATTCATTCTGATCACTTAGATATAAATACGGCTGCAGCAGTGTTACAAAATAGCAGTCCAGAGACAAAATTCATTGGGCCACAAGCAGTGGTTGATATCTGGGAAGGCTGGGGTGTACCTGCAGACCGGACGATTGTCGTTCATCCAGGGGATGAAGTCACGATTAAGTCAGTCACAATCAAAGCGTTGGAGGCCTTCGACCGGACGGCATTACTAACCGTTTCACCAGATGAAACGATTAACGGTAAATTACCACAAGATATGAATGAAATTGCGGTTAATTACTTGGTGAAAACGTCAGGCGGGAATCTCTACCATGCAGCCGACTCACACATGTCCAATATGTTTGCGAAACATGGTAATGAGAACCATGTCGATGTCGAGATTATCAATTATGGTGAAAACCCCCGTGGGATCACGGATAAAGTAACTTCATTTGATGTCTTAAGATCAGCAGAAGATTTAAAGACCAAAGTCGTGATACCTGTTCATTATGATATCTGGTCGAACTTTGATGCCGATCCACAAGAAATTGTGAAAATCTGGGAAATGAAGAAGGATATGTTAGATTATCAATTCCATCCATTCGTTTGGAAAGTGGGCGGTAGCTACACGTTCCCAGAAGATCAGGATAAGATTCAATATCACTATAACCGCGGCTTTACAGATGTATTTTCAAAAGATAATGATGTGCCGTTCCCATCATTCCTATAAAACGCGAATGTAGGGAGGTAGACGGTAAGAGAGGACAGTTTAAGATGACAATCCCAATGTTGCAATATTTTTATGATAATGAATTAATCAGAATATACGACGAGACACCGAAAAAATGGCGCGAAGCATTGCGCGTAGCGAGTTCAACGCTTAAAGAAAAACAATTGATTACAGATGATTATGTCGATGAGATTATTAAAAATGTTGAGAAGAATGGCGCTTATATTGTTATCGTTCCAGGGGTTGTAATGCCCCATGCTTTAGCGACGAGTGCAGGTGTATTGGGGACTGGTATTAGTTTCACTAAATTTAGTGAACCCGTTTCTTTTGATCCGGATGATGAAGAAAAACAAGGTAAATTATTTTTCACTTTAGCTGCTAAAGACGATGCGCAACACTTGAAAAACATCCAAGATTTAATGGATCTTTTGATGATTGACGGCATGATTGATGCCTTATCAGCGATTGAAACAATGGCTGATTTTGAAGATGTGATGCATTCGTTTAATCCCGATTCAGTTTAATAAGGAATGAGGAATGAAATATGAATAATGTATTGAGTGGTGTGATGGCGGTTTGGGACTACTTTGCAAGTAATATTTTAACGCAGCCAGCTTACATGATTGGTTTTATTGTTCTGATTGGGTATATGCTCGAGAAGAAGCCAATTTATGAGAGTTTAGCTGGGTTTCTTAAAGCGACAATCGGCTACATGATTTTAATGGTTGGGTCAGGTGGATTGGTTAATAGTTTTAGACCCATTTTAACGGGTCTAAAGGATCGCTTCCATCTAACCGCAACGGTGATTGATCCATATTTTGGTCAGAATGCCGTAACGGACGGGGTAATGAAGACTTTTGGCCGCTCATTTGGCGATGTGATGATTCTATTGTTAATCGCTTTTGTGTTCAACATTGTATTGGTTCGTTTTTCTAAATACACCAAGTTACGGGCGGTATTTACAACCGGGAATGTGCAAGTTCAGCAAGCAGCAACTGGTTTTTGGATTCTGTTATTTGCGATTCCAAGTTTAGGCCGAATTGAAGTTTTACTAGTGATGGGTGTTTTATTAGGCTTATACTGGGCAGTCGGTTCAAACATGACAATCAAACCGGTGCAGGAATTGACGGATGGCGGCGGGTTTGCCGTTGCGCATCAACAAATGTTTGGGATTGCGTTGGTTGCTTGGCTATCTGATAAGATGCAAGCTTCATCAAAGAAAAAGAGTGATGTTAAAACAAAACGATTAGAAGATTATGAACTGCCTGGTTTTCTCAGAATTTTCAATGAAAACATGGTAGCTACAGCGATTCTAATGTTTATGTTCTTTGGCATTATCATGGTGGTTCTTGGGCGACCATACTTCAATGAATTATTCATTACGAGCAAAGGCGCGACCGGGTTAGCTAAAGACGGCAGTTTCTTCTTCTATATTCTGACAACATCGTTAGGCTTTGCCGTTAACCTAGCTATTTTACAGTTAGGGGTTCGGACCTTCGTTGGCGAATTAACTGAAAGTTTCACCGGGATTAGCGATACAATCTTACCAAATTCGGTACCCGGAATTGACGTTGCTGCAACGTTTGCTTTTGGCGAACAAAACGCAGTTACAATCGGCTTCTTGTTTGGTGCGTTAGGACAGTTCCTAGCTATTGGGGCATTAATGCTATTCCACTCACCAACCATCATTATTGCCGGGTTTATCCCGTTATTCTTTGATAATGCGGTCTTTGGGGTAATTGCCAATAATCGCGCAGGTGCTAAGGCAGCAATGATTTTGCCATTCTTCTCGGGTATTATCCAAGTCGTTGGGGCGGCTTTAATCTCAACTTGGATTGGGATGGCTAAATACGGTGGTTACTTAGGCATGTTCGATTGGGATACGGTTTGGCCAATCTTCACAGTCATTCTGAAATACTTGAGTTACGGTGGTATCGCGGTTGTTGCATTAATTCTAATCTTAATTCCACAACTCGAATACCGGAAGGATCCTAAGAATTATTTCTTAATGGTTGAAGATTACGAAGCATATAAAGAAGCAAAGAATATTAAAAGTGAATAAATCAACTGGAGGACAACGTTATGAATATTTTAGTATCTTGTGCCAATGGATCAGGGACGAGTTTAATGATGATGAAATCAGTCGAAAAAGCAATGAAAAAATTAGGGATTCCAATTACCAAGATTAACCATACAAGTATTGCAGAAGGTAAATCAACGGCGACACAATATGATGCTGTATTTACCCCGTTGAATTTTGTGGACATGTTCAAAGATGCGGCAGCTAAAGGCGTTAAAGTGGTTGGCGTCAAAAATGTAATGAGTGATAAAGAAATTGCGCAACGAATTAGTGATGAAACGGATTTTGAAACGAAGTATAAAAAGTGAGGGTTAGTTCAATGAAAAAACCAAATTTACAGATCGCACTTGATCAAAATACATTAGCAGAAGCGGCAAGAATCGCCCACTTAGCGGGACCAATCGTTGATATCGTTGAGGTGGGGACCATTCTTGAATTACAAGCGGGTCAGCAGTCGATTAGCGTTTTAAGGGCGATGTTCCCAGACAAGATCATTGCATCGGATACTAAGTGTGCGGATGCTGGTTCAACGGTTGCGCAGAATTCAAAAGATGCCGGTGCAGATTTAATGACAGTCATTGATTCAGCAACCATTGCGACAATGAAGTCTGCTAAATCCGTGTTAGATGGCATTCAAGTTGAACTTTATACAGCGTGGACATGGGAATTAGCACAACAATGGCAAGCAATTGGGATTGAACAAGTTATTTATCATCAAAGTCGAGATGCCTTGTTAGCTGGCGAAGTATGGGGTAAAAAAGACTTAGACATCGTTAAAAAATTCATTGATATGGGCTTCAAAGTTTCTGTAACGGGTGGTTTAAATCTGGATACTATCAAATTATTTGAAGGAGTGCCGGTCTATACGTTCATCGCAGGGCGGGCGATTACAGGGCAAGCAGATCCCGCAGCTGCCGCAGAAGCTTTCCAAGCTGAAATTAGAAAGTATTGGTCATAAACATGGTGAAGTTAGGGATTAACGAGAAGTCTTTACCCGATCAAATGACATGGCGAGATAAGTTGTTAACTGCTAAGGGGCAAGGGTTTGCATTTGTGGAATTATCAATTGATGAGACGGCTGAACGACTGGAGCGGCTTGATTGGAGTCGGGAGCAACGGTTTGCATTAGTGCAAGATATCTACGCAACTGGAGTCCCAATTGACACGATGATGCTATCGGGATTAAGAAAATTTCCGTTAGGCTCAGAAGATGCGGCGGTCTATCAGCAGGCTTACACTATGTGTAAAAAAGCAATCCTATTAGCGAGAGATTTAGGGATTCGCAACATTCAAATTGCTGGCTACGATGAATATTACGGCGATAAAACGGTATTAACCCGTGAGAATTTTATCGAAAACCTACAACGGGTTGTTGATTTTGCGGCTGAGAATCAAGTGATGATAGCCATTGAAACAATGGATGATCCATTCATTAATTCAATCGCTAAGGTGCAGACCATTAAACAATCAATTCAATCACCTTGGCTGCAGGCGTATCCGGATTTAGGGAACATCTCTGCTTGGCCGGAAAACATTCCTGGTCAAGATTTAACCGCTGGGATGGCCAACATTGTCGCCATTCATCTGAAAGACGCATTAGCAGTGACAGCAACAACGCCGGGTCAATTTAAAGATGTGCCGTTTGGGACAGGGGATGTTAATTTCCTGGGATTATTCAAAACGTTGAAACGAATTGGCTATAACGGGACGTTGACCATTGAGATGTGGTCCGAAAAAGATGCGGACGCACTTGCTCAAATTGAAGCAGCACATGATTTTATCACCAAATTACTAGAAGAATCGGGTTATTAATAGGGGTGTAGTGATGTTAGAAGAATTGAAACAAACAGTTTATGAAGCTAATATGGCGTTACCTAAATTGGGCTTAGTGACTTTTACTTGGGGCAATGTCTCGGGGATCGATCGCGAAAAGGGCTTATTCGCGATCAAACCGTCCGGCGTTGAGTATGATCAATTAAAACCGGAGGACATGGTAATCGTTGATCTTGACGGGCAAGTGGTAGAAGGCAACTTAAATCCATCAAGTGATACACCGACCCATGCGTATCTTTACAAACATTTTTTAACCATCGGCGGGATTACACATACGCATTCACCTTGGGGAGTCTCTTTTGCAGCGGCTAAAATGGATATTCCAGCGGTTAGCACAACCCATGCTGATACATTCTATGGTGATATTCCTTGTGTGCCAGCCTTAAACGAACAGCAAGTTGAATCGGCTTATGAATTAAATACAGGCCGGGTGATTGTTGAAGAATTTGAAAGGCGGGGAATTGATCCGGATGCTGTCCCAGCAACGTTGGTTAGTCAACATGGTCCATTCACATGGGGGCCAACGCCAGAGAAATCGGTTTATAATGCAAAAGTATTAGAAGTCTCTGCTGAGATTAGTTATCACGCTTTGCAAGCGACAAGGGCAGAGGTGCACGTGCCACAATATCTATTAGATAAGCACTATTATCGTAAGCATGGCGCAAACGCTTATTATGGTCAATCTGCGATGAGTCATTAATCTGAATATATATAAATAACCTAAGCTTAGTTCCGAGATATGAATTTTTTAATTCATGACTTAGAATTTGAGCTTAGGTTATTTTATTGAAAAACACAGCATTTTTTAGCTAGTAGTATTTCAAGAAACAAAAAAATGACATGTTAGGTAGTTTTTAATGAGAGGTACGAAAAATTAGCACTTCAAAAGGTGGTAATTCATAGGTTCTTGGAATTATTTGCTGGCTTAGAATGTCAATTTGGTCAGCATAAGGATTATTAATGGTTTGTGAACGGTCAGTAGTATTAATAACGAAATGATAGTCCACTGTTGAATCACTACGAGTCATGATTTCAACATCAGGATTATAATTAGCGGTGCTGAGGCCTATTTGCTGTAAAAATGTCATAATATCTGTTGAGCTAAGTTCGGTACCAATGTAATAGGCAAAGCCATACCCAAAGTTATTTTGTGTAATTGCGGCATTACCATGATAAAAGATTGCGCCAGAATACTGGGCAAGGGTCAGGGCAGTTGTCGGTTGAATGAGATCGCAAATAGTATGCGCATTAAGAATTTGGTGGTCAGTTGTGGTTAGGATTACTTGTTTATCTGGTGGTAGTGCATCAGATTCATCAATAGTGATTCCTAATAAATCCTGTAAATAACCGGGACGTCCACCAATAATAAAATTATCCGCGGTATCACTGACTGCCGATAGGAAATTCGTGATAAAGTGACCGCCTTGTTGAACATAAGCTTTAATCTGTTCAGAGAAGGCTGTTTCAATGACGTAAAGATTAGATGCAATTACATAATCATACTGACTAAAATCAGCATCAATTGAAATTATGGTAACAGGTATGCCGAGTTGATAAAGGGCATCGTAATAATGATAAAAATTTTGAACATAATCAAGTTTGACAGTTGGCCCGATACAATTTTCAAGGCCCCAATAGCTGGACCAATCAAAAATAATTGCGATTTTTGCAGTGATTTTAGTTTGCAGCAATTGTGTTGGCAATGAAGCCACTTCATTGCCAAGCTGAGCGATTTCTCGAAAGATGCGATTATCCGTCGAACCTGTGTAGGGCATAATAGCGCTGTGGAATTTTTCAGCACCATTACGTGATTGTTTAAGTTGAAAGAATAAGACACTATTGGCACCATGGGCAAGCGCTTGGTAGCTGAGCATCCGCATTTCACCAGGTCGTTTTAGCGCATTATAAGTTTGCCAATTTTGTTGATTAGGTGTTTGCTCCATTAATAAGAAGGGCTGTTCCTTTAGTCCGTACATTAAATCATGTTGCATTGCGGTATAGCTTGCAGGAGTATCGAGACTGGGATAGTTATCCCAAGAAACAATATCTAATTCTTTAGCCCATTTGAAGTAATCTAAATCTTTTTGACTCCCCATAAGGTTCGTTGTGATTGGTGTTTTTGGGTCAAATTGGCGAATAATATTTTTTTCCATTTTAAAATTAGCTAATAAGCTATCTGATTGAAAGTGACGAGAGTCAACCGTAGCACCGCCTAAAACGGGTTTACCATTTGAAAAAATATCGTTCAAACGTGTTGGTGGCATGATTTCATTCCACTGGTGATAAGTGTGACTCCAAAAATTACTATTCCAAGCTGTATTAAGCGCATCTAAGGAATCGTACTTATTTTGAAGCCAATGGCGAAATTCGACTGCGCAGCTATCACAGTAACATTGGCCACCGTATTCATTTGAGATGTGCCAGTAAACTAGATTATCAAGATTAGAATAGCGCTCAGCAATTTTCGTCACTAATTTCATCGCTTGGCTTTGAAACTGTGGGCTATTAGGACAAGCGTTATGACGCTTTCCATGTTGCTGGCGGATACTATAAGTATTGACTCGACTAACTTCGGGATATTGCTGAACTAGCCAAGTGGGTAAGGCTGCTGTTGCAGTTGCTAGAATAATTTTAAAGTGATGTTTCTGAAGAAGTGCGACTATCTTATCTAATTGCTCAAAATGGTACTGATTTTCAGCGGTTTCTAGAAGTGCCCATGAAAAGACATTAATAGTTGCCGTATTAATATGTGCAGTTTCTAATTTTTTAAGATCTGGTTCCCAACTTGATTCGGGCCACTGTTCGGGGTTATAGTCCCCACCGAACAGAACGGGACTATCTAATTTAATCATTGTTTAATTGCTCTCCTTCAAGTGTACCCCGTTTGATTGGATAATATCACGATACCAATAGAAACTTTTCTTAGGGATACGAGTAAGTGTTTTAGCTGAAAAATCATCACGATCAATATAAACAAAACCATAGCGTTTATCATAACCATTTAACCAACTTAATAAATCAGTAAATGACCAGGCGCAATAACCGATAACTTCGACACCGGATGCAATAGCTGCTGATAATTCAAGTAAATGTTGATTTAGGTACTGAATTCGATAATCATCGTTAATATTTTGATGCGAATCAAGTGTATCAAATGCACCCAAACCATTTTCGGTAACAAAGATTGGTAGTTGATATTTATCGTAGATATTACGCAGTGCAATTTGAAACCCAATTGGATCGATTTCCCAACCCCAGTCCGTTTTATCGAGATAAGGATTTTCAACTGATTGGAATAGATAGTGTTCCGGAGACTTCTGATTATTGTCGGCGGCCATTAAGTAGGGATCAATATTGGTTAATTGCTTTTCGACCACGTCAGATTGGGCTTGAGATGGCGCGCGAACAGTGCCACCATGATAGTAGTTTAGGCCAATAAAGTTAGGGTGTGCAGATTTTAAAAGGACATCATCAGCTGCAGAAATTTCAAAGTCTAGATTAAGATTCTGGAGTAAATGAAGAATCTTCACGGGGTATTGACCACGGCAATAGACGTCTAGCCACCAGTCGTTGTTAAATTGATTAGCATCCTTAGCTGCTAGTACATCTTCTGGTTGACTACTAAATGGTGCCACTTCGCCATAACCAAAACTAGGGCCAATTAAAGCCGACGGAAGAAGTTCATGGCAAAGATTGATGGCCGTTGCATTGGCTAAATTAACGACATGATTAGCGGCAAACATCCGTTTTTCATCGGCAATATTTGGTGGATGTGAAGCCCAACGATAGCCTAGACTGGTAAAAACATTTTGCTCGTTAAAAGTGACCCAATAAGTAACGCGATCACCAAAACGTTCAAATAAAATGCGACAATAGTCCGCAAAAAGTGGTACTAGTGCTCGAGATTCCCAACCACCATATTTATCCTGAAGGGCTTGTGGTAGATCCCAATGATAAAGTGTGACGACCGGCGTGATACCGTGAGCAAGCAAGTTATCGATTAAGTCTGAATAGAATGATAGACCTGATTCGCTAATATTCTTTTCACCAGTTGGCATAATTCGACTCCAAGAAATACTAAAACGGTAAGCCTTAAGCCGCATCTCAGCCATTAAATTAACGTCTTCTTTGTAGCGATGATAGTGATCAGTCGCGACTTGACCATTGGTATGGTGTTTAGTTTTATCAGTTTGCTGCGTGAAAGTATCCCAAATTGAAGGTCCTTTGTCATCGGCTTGATAACCACCTTCGATTTGATATGCGGCCGAAGCGGCACCCCAGAGAAAATGTTCTGGAAACTGTGAACGATTCATGATAAATCCCTCCAATAGAATTGCTGTTAAATCTAAGGTATCACAGCAATTAATAAAAGTAACGGCACGTTTTTATGGTTAAATATAATAAAATGAAGGTTTTTTATTGATAGAACTTTCTAAACTTACCAGGTGTTACCCGCTCAACTTTTTTGAATTGTGCAATAAAATAACTATTCGTATTAAAACCAACTAACTGACCAATTTCTTCAATTGAGAGCTCAGGATGATTGAGTAGTAATTCTTTAGACTTTAGAATACGATGATCGCGTAATATTTGTTGCGGCGACATACCTTGGTTGTATCTAAAAGTTTCTAGAATATATTGTAGGCTATAATTAGTTATACGAGTGAAATCTGAATTTGTTAATTGTTCTGAATAGTTAGCATAGATTAAATTAAGAATTGGTTGAATAATATGTGTATCTAGTTGGTAATTATTGGGATTTTTTACGCGATATTTTGGCAAGT
>ERZ794962.115-NODE-115-length-12379-cov-12.994888_pt1 | contig 12379 bp, 13 predicted proteins | sample MGYA00375739_ERZ794962 | MGnify/ENA primary metagenome ERZ794962 (study PRJEB30138, sample SAMN05968710) | food fermentation metagenome | isolation source: fermented_meat | host: spontaneous_fermented_meat_time_7_first_replicate;spontan... | place: Italy...
CCTTTATGATGTATTATATCGAACAGTTTGTCCGTAATTCCATCATAGGAGCCAACAAAGGATTAATGCTGGCTATATTAATCAATCGATTGCAGGCGTTTTGTATACCGAAATTAATCAAGCACAGTTATTGCAACTCCAACAATTCCAAGGAACGGATATGGCTTTAATCGAGGCTTAAGAATCTGAGCTTTATTTTCATTGCGGTCACTGGAATGTGGCAGTATAGGAAAGGGTGATGACGATGCAATTTGGTGAACGATTAAAGCAACAACGAGAACAACGCGGGTTAACCCAGGAAATAGTCGCGCAGGAATTTCATGTTTCACGCGCAACGATTGCCAATTGGGAGCATGAGCGGAGTTATCCAGATATTAACTGTTTAATTGCCATCAGCGACTACTATCAGATTTCGCTCGATGTTCTATTAAAAGAAGATAGTGGCATGACAGAAGCGATGCAACGGAAACTCGAGTTGCAAAAGCTAAAGCCCTTCTATTGGGGTTCGTTATTAATTGATGGCTTTATTTTAGTGATTTTAATGGGTCGCTTTTATCAATTACCATTCCTGAAAACTGATCCGTTTTTAGTAATGGTGATTTTGCTAATCGAAGTAGCTAATCTCTACATGATGTTGACGGTTCGTAACCGTCAACAACAGTTAGGAATTCAAGATATATCACAGAAGTCGATTATGATGTATGTATTCGGTGGATTAATTGTTCTGTTAATTGTTGGATTGGCACTACTCTCAAGTCAATGGGGCGCAATTGGCGTTATTAGTGGGATTGTCATGCGGGTTCGACAACGCCGCTCGAAGAATAGCTAAATAAGTGCCTCAAATACATTAGTTGTGCCTGCGTTTTGGAGTCTGTTAGTGACATTACATTAATAGGGGTAATTAGCTTGGTCAAACGAAATAAAAAAGCTTAATTAAAGAAAAAAGCGCGGTAGATTTGTAAAAATCTACCGCGCTTTTTTGGATTAAGCAAACATTTTCTTAGTTGCGCGCATCAATGTCTTGATGTCACGATCATAACGTGGTGTATCGACTAACTTGGCCATTGGAATGCCAGCGAAGTGATAAGCTGCAATTTCGCCAGAACGAACAGCACTTTGTTCAGTGAAAATCATCTGATAAGGTTGTTCAACGAATTCACCAGTGAAGGCTAAGTTGGTTGAATGTTCGGGGATGACTTCTGGACGGTCAGTTTTGGCACGATTATTAAAGAGTGCTGAAGCATATGGCATATAGACAGGAATGTTATTGATGACACTGTCCATAATTTCAGCTTCTTTTTCACGAATATTGATTGGGCCAGGATCAACTTTTGATAGTTGGCCAATTAATTCTTGAAGCATTTCCTTACCCGTCATTTCGATGTAAGGTTTATCCACAAATTCACCGTTACGACGTGGGTAGAGGAAGTAACCCCAGATAACCGCTTCGTTTGGTTTTTGCGTTGTGAAGTGTGGTTGATGGTGAACAACAATCGACATATTCACATCTTTTTGACCAAGTGGTGTGATTGGTTTCGTTGATAGGAACGAATTCAAAGCATTCCCAGGAATTTGCGTTGTAATCCGTTCGATTTCGTTTAACAAAATATGATTCTTAGTCGTTAAAGTGAAGCTGACCCACTCACTGGCATTGCGGTCAGCGAAGAATTTATCGGGATTGCCAAGATTATAGAATTTAGAAGCGACTTGTTTCCACAGACCGGCAGCAGCACCATAATCCATGTTTTCAGCTGCTGGTGTATTATAATCGCCAAGTGTTGCGGAATCGGTAATTGACCCGTTTGTGAAGATGACCGCTGTGTCGTCGTCCACCGTAACGTGTTCAACTTCATCTGTCTCAGTATTAGTCATTGTCATACCAGTAACCGTAATTTCATCGGTCATCTGAGTCTCTTTAAAGTCTAAGTCAGTAATCCGTCGATTGAGGATAATGTGACAACCTTGCGCTTTTAAGTAGTTAATCAGCGGCAGCATGATACTTTCGTACTGATTGTAACGTGTCCGGTTAACACCGACTAAGTGTTCAATCTGAGTGAATTCATAAATCATTTGGTGCATGTAACGGCGTAATTCTTGTGCGGAACTTTGGGTTCTGAAAGCAAAGGTGGTTTCCCACATGTACCAGAAGTTTGTTTGGAACATATGTGGATCGTCCTTGAAGTATTCGGCAATTGAAACGTTGTCTAATTTTTCTTCTTCAGAATCGGGCATCATAATCAATTTGGTCATTAATAACCGATCCTTATTATTAAAGCCGAGATGACCAGCATCCAAAATACCTTTACTACCTTCTAATAAACGTGCTTTGTCGAATGTGCGGTGTTGAGCATCGAATGAACGGGTATCTTCTTCAGCCGTCATATTGGGTTCAGTTGCTGAAGGAATCCGACCTAGAAGATCCATTAAATCGACATAAGTCCGATAGTTAAGCATCCGCCCACCACGTGCAACGTAGCCCTTAGTATTTTCGAGAGGATGGTTTTTATTCCAATATTCATCGGTTGTTTCGGAAACTGGTGCCCCATCGTTTGAACCATGGTCATCTAATGAATAGAATGTAATCGCATCGCCAGACCAACCGCCTTCTTGAATTAAATAGACTGCTGCGGCCATGTTAGAAAGGCCAGCGCCAATCATAATTGCTTTTTTCTTAATCATATGAAAAACCTCCTAGATTCAGTTTAGAAATGACGAGTGACTAACGGCTTTCGAATTTTTCGTAATCCACAGAATCGTCTCTAAAAAGTTCCATTTTCTTAGCTAATAAACAAGCACCGGTTGCTGTAACACCTACAAAAATAAGGCTGCCTAATAGAAATTTTTTCATGTTTCTCGCTTCCTTCCATTAACTACTTTTGATATCTATATTATACCACGAATTCCTAAAATAGGAAGATAAAACCCTTACATAGGAATTGTCAGTGGTCATGATACGATTATTGATGGGATTAGGCCGCTAAAAATCAGAATAGTTAAGTTTAGTTTAAGGCTCTTATTAGTCAGGCATAATTCCTAGGGAAGCACTAACGGATTTAAAAAAAGTGATAGGCCCCCAAATAATGGTTGACCTCAAGTCAGCTTGAGGTTGTAAAGTAGTCTTATTGATTAGAAAAAGGAGACTTTTAAATGCAAAAATTATCTGCCTTAACAGCCCCAATGACCTTAAGCAACGGTGTTACCATTCCAGGATTAGGGTATGGGACATATCAAACACCAAATGAAGAAACAAAAAAAGCGGTCTTAGAAGCTTTATCAGTTGGCTATCGGCATATTGATACAGCTGCCGTTTACGGCAACGAACAAGGTGTTGGTGCCGCTTTGAAAGAAAGTGATATCGTGCGTGAAGACATCTTTGTGACAAGTAAGCTATGGAATACAGAACGGGGCTATGATGCTACGAAAGCTGCCTTTGCACAAACAATTGCAACGTTAGGTGTTGACTATTGAGATTTATATTTAATTCATTGGCCAGCTAACACTAAACAATTTGAAGCCAAAGATGCTGAATTAAATGCTGAAACTTGGCGTGCAATGGAAGATCTATATAACGAAGGGAAGATCCGTGCAATTGGTGTGTCGAACTTTATGCCCCATCATTTAGATGCACTCATGAAAACCGCCGTTATCAAACCAATGGTTGATCAAATCGAAGTCCATCCGGGCTGAAGCAGAAGCTGTGCGTTATAATCAAGCGCATGACATCTTAGTCGAAGCTTGGGCACCACTTGGTGAAGCCAGTGCGCTTTCGAATGAAACGATTGCAACAATTGCGACGAAGCACGGCAAAACGGCAGCGCAAGTTTGCCTTCGTTGGGGGATTCAACAAGGTGTGTTACCATTACCTAAATCAACTCATCAAGAACGAATGGCGCAAAATACCGATATCTTCGATTTTGAATTAACAGATAGTGAAATGACCCAAATTAGTGCTTTGGAAAACTTAGGCGGTCAATGCATGGTGCCAGATGACGTTGATTTTTAAGCAAGTATAAGGAAGGTTAATATGGCATTATCAATTGGCGTAGTCGCCCAACAATATGATTTGAGTGTTCCGACACTACGGTATTATGAAGAACAAGGATTATTACCGTTTATTAAACGCAGTCCGGCTGGTCGGCGTGAATTCCGGCAAGCTGATTTAGACTGTTTATGTGATATTGAATGTTTGAAAAAAAGGGTATGCAGTTAAAAGATATTAAGCAATACATCGATTGGCGAACTGCAGGTGATGAAACTTTGGACCAACGCTTGGCGTTGATTCAACAACGGCGGCAAATGTTGGCTAACGAGATTGAATCACTGCAAGCAGAATTGACGAAGCTAGATCATAAAGAATGGTATTACACAAAGGCACTTGAAGCCGGAACAGAATCCATTTTTACAGCTGACTGTGATACAGAATATGAACGTGCGCATCAATAATCGAAAAAAGAGGCAACCTGATAGGTTGCCTCTTTTTGTGTGTTTAAACGGTTAATGTTTTTTGCATAATCAGATCACGTTGTGCGTCGCTTCCGAGTTGGAAGATGTGATCACCAACTTGGCTGAAGCCGAGGTTTTTGTAAAAGTTAAGTGCAGCAGTGTTGTGTTCCCACACGCCGAGCCATACGTTAGTTTTATGGAATTGTTGCGCCACGGCTAGTGCATGGTTAATTAGTTGTGATCCCAAACCAAGTCGCTTAAAGGACTGTCGAATATAGATACGTTCAATCTCCAGTGAATCCGGGGCAGCTTTTTCAGTTTGTGCGCCATCAATGTTGAGCTTTAAATAACCAGCGACTTCGCCATCTTGATAAATAAAATAGAAGAACGAATCGGGATTCTCGAGCTCGCTAGTTAATCGGTCTGTATTATAAGCTTCTTCTAAGTAGTTAGCGAGATCTTCTGCTGCATTTTCAGCGCCAAAAGTTGCTGTGAAAGTTTCACGGCTGATGGATTGTAAGTCAGGTAGTTGGTTTAATGTGACAGCTTGAATTGGCATTGTGATGCCTCCTTTGTTGTAATAGTGTCGGACGTGTCCCTTTTTGACAAAATCCCAGTTTGCGGCAACGTTGGCACTAACTTTGTTTAGGAGTGCTTCAAGATTATGGGCCTCGTCGGTCGTCAGTCCAGTCAGTGCCATTTGATTTGAATAATCGTTTTCAGCTTTGATGGCGGGATAGACGGCTCGACCGGCCTCGGTGAGATAGAGATGTTTGATCTTACGATTGGTTTTGTCAGGGTGTCGTTCAACTAAACCATGCTTAATTAATTGTTGAACGGCGCGCGTGACTGTTGCGCGGTCGACTTTTAATAATTCACCTAGACGTTCTTGAATGATCCCAGGCTGTTCTGCAATGCGGACTAAGTAAAGGTATTGCCCGCGGGTTAAATCATATTGTTGGAATTCAATATTAGCAATGGATTCCAACGCGCGGGCTATAACCCCGATTGGGCGGAGAATTTCAGTCATGATGGCATACCTCATTTCGATAAAAATAGTATAAAATATTTTTGTTGCATTTACAACAAAAAATAAAGCTTCGATTCGTTAAGTACGCCAAAAATAAGAATATAATTAATTCTCGATGGGAATATACGCTTTCATTTTAAAATTGATAAAATTTCAAATAAATATATTTAATAATGTGAACCTGATGTGTTGTTGTATTGGTTGCAGAGCAATTGATTGTCCGTGATGAAGTTGGCGTCTATTAGAATCGAACAACAATAAGGACTGGGTGAAGACTACATGGCTTTTTCAGATTACATAACAAGGATACTCATCTACACAATTGTGTCGTATCCAATCGTCGGGGGATTATCTTTCATTGTTTCCAGTCTTTATTACTGGTTATTTTTAGAACGCAAAGATATGCCACGTTACTTAGAAAAAGGGACGCCATTCATTACTATTTTAGTGCCTGCACATAATGAAGAAGCTTCGATTGAATCGACAATTGAACACCTTGAAGAGTGAATGAATTATCCAACCAATCAGTATGAAGTGATTGTGGTCAACGATGGTTCAACCGATCAAACAGGTGCTATTTTGAATCGGTTGCAGACTCGGTATGGTGAGAAGCGCTTACGTGTGATTACGATCATTAATAATCGTGGGAAAGCCGCTGGGTTTAATATTGCACTCGGATTTTCAAAAGGCCAATTTTTATTATCGAATGATGCCGATTCTAAGCCGGAAGTGGATGCATTGTGGAAATACATGCACTATTTCGAACGAGAAGGTGGCGATCGATTAGGGGCCATTACTGGCAATATGTTATTAATCAACAAAACATCGTTGGTAGCTGAAGCACAACAAAATGAATTGAACTCGATCATCGGACTGATTAAACGTTCGCAGCTTTCATACGGTGGTCTATTTGCATTTTCTGGTGCTAATACCATGTATCGTAAGGTGGCGATCTTAGATGTTGGGGGTTGGCAAGCGGAACAACCAACTGAGGATATCGCTATTTCTTGGGATATGCAGGTGCATGGTTGGCAAGCGTATTTCGCACCACATATTCGCTTTTTTATGGATGTGCCTGAAACACTGCCTGAGTTGGTCAAACAACGGAGACGGTGGACTGCCGGTGGGATTCATGTGTTGTTAACGAAATCGATGGATGTCTTTAGACACCCGATTAAACATTTGGCAATGGTACCCATTATTGTTGATTACAGTTTAAGTGTTATTTGGTCGCTATTTTTCTGGTTAAGTATGATTGCGTTTGTTGGTGTTCAGGTGTTGTGCTTGGTCCAAGGGGATTGGTCACGTCTAATTACCAATTTCTGCTTTGCAGCGATTTTTATTTCAATTGAGATTGTGGTGGGCTTAATTCAGTTGATTATGGCGTCTTACTTTAATGACCGTGGACGATCATTAAAGTATATTGCGTTTGCGCCATGGTATATCCTAATCTATTGGATGGTGAATACTTTCACCGTGGCGGTTGAAATCGGACCAACGATTATTCAGATTCTTAAAGGCGAGGATGCTGGCGTTTGGAAGTCACCAAAACGTTCGGTAGAGGTCGTCGCTAAGACAAAAGAGGAGGGCAATCAAGATGACTAAACCAGACTATATCACGTATCAAGTGAGTGAGGCATCGTTGACGAATGATTGGTTTTTTACTAAGAAAAAGACGGGCAAAAAAATCTGGCAGGGGATTCTGATTGCCATTGGATGGTTAATGTGTCTGGTACCGATGACCATTACGGGGGTCTTATATACTGTCAAAAGTGTTCCGCTACCAGTTGACTTAATGGCCTTTAGAAGGATATTATTACAGACTAATTATTACTTTTTATTATACGTTGCCGTATTTGCAGTCTTCTTTTTAGGGCTTTTTCTATTGAATAAATTACGAAAATATCGTTTGAAAAAAGGTTTGCTGCGGATGTATGATCCGACGCGATTGAGACAGCGCATCGATCTAGCAGAGGATATGTACTTACAAAAGTATGGTCCATTAGACATGCGGCACGAACAACCACAGATTATCATTCCAGATTACGCGGATGTGGGCACCTATGAATTACGACAAAGATTTGATTATTTTGAGGAGGAAGAAGATGCTTTCTAAAAAAGATCAAGCAATTGTCGATGACATGATTGTTCGTGAGCGAAATATGAAAAACCGCCAACGCGTGATTGGGGTTATTATGCATAAGCGACGGTTGTTTAAGCAACGTTTAGTGATGTACGCTGCTATTTTAACAACGGCTGGTTTTTGGGTGTTATACACTTCTTTTGCACGATACGGTAATTTATCCGTCATCAATATTATTCAAGTGAATGTTTTGATGACCGTGATTTTACTATTCTTCAATTTTTATATTTGGCAGAAATTGGTGCGCTATAATCCAATGCAATTGTTTATCAAACACTATAATAACCGCTTGCGTGTCCAGTATGCAGGGGCATTGTTGGCGTCTAAGCGGTGGTTACAATTTTATTATCACAAGCGGGAAATTTCGCGAATGATTCCACAGATTTTGTATTTTTTACATACAAAACCACAGTTTACATCGATCGATGAAGTAATCGCGTATATTGATAAACAAAACGCTAATCCGCATATTCATCAAAATGATTTGCGCAAATTTCAGAAGTTCGTTAATCAAACAAATGAAATGATGCTCAGTACTTCGGATGAAAATGGGCAACCTTCAAGCCGCCAAATGCGGTTTATCGTGTTGGATGATGCACCGAATATTTGGTATTTTGGGACAGCACCGGATACCCCTAAGATTGAAGAACTCGATCGTGGTTTAGCGGCAATTCACACAATGCCAACTAGCGAAGGAATGACGATTGCTAGCAGCCGGTTGCGTGTTTATCGCGCGCAGTAGATGAATTAGCTGATTATTACAACGCCCAAGTCCCTGGGTTTATGGATAGTTTATCAGCAGAAGATCGTGAACGGGAAATTATCTACGCAATTGAACTGAAAAGTGCGCGCTTGGATAGTTGGACGCAGCATGAAGAAGTGACTTTTATAAATGACTAATAAAAAGATGATAAGGAAATAATAAGAAAGGGTTCTCTGAAATCGGCTTCTAAAGTCGTAAAAGGCGCTTACAAAGCCTATATTTTATGATTTGTTAAGTAAGCATAATGTTTATGTAATGTTAATGTAACATTCGCCCTATATACTTAGTCTCAGAGTTCGGGCTTAACTAATAGGAGAAAATAAACCATGTCATTTAAAAAAACGATTACGACTACAATTGCTCTTGGATTATTAACAGCTTCAGTTCTTTCAACAAACGTAGTATCTGCTGCAACTTCAAGTGAAGCACAAGAAGCGATTACTGCTAATAAGAACGCAACAAACGATTTGCTCAAACAAATCGAATCAGCTAATACAGAAGTGATTGGGTTGGATCAAAAGATTTCAACAAACGCTTCAAAAATTGCTGATCAAGAAGCAGCAATTACTAAAGCAAATAATCAAATCGAATCTCTTTCAGGTCAAATTACGGATGCTCAAAAAGAAGTTTCTAAACGAACAGTCGTATTGAAGAAACAATTAGTGACCTTACAAGAAAAGAGTGGGGATGCTGTCAGCGGGAACGTATATGTTGACTTCCTTTTAAACTCAAATGACCTTTCAGATTTAGTTTCGCGTTCATTCACAATTAATAAATTAAACCAAGCAAGTAAAGAAGCTTTAGATGATGTTAACAGCGCTAAGGCAAAATTAAGCGGCTTGAAGACAGAACAAGAAAATACTAAAGCAAGTTTAGTTGCTACTAAGACTGATTTAGAAAAACAAAAAGCAAACTTAGAATCATTGAAGAGTGAAGCTGATCAAAAACAAACAGCTTTATCACAAAAAATCAATGATAACAAAGACGAATTAACAGCTTTACAAGCAGACTTCGACAAAGCAAGTACTGAAGAAGCAGACGCTGCTGCTAAAAAGGCTGCAGACGATGCCAACAATGCTAAAAAAGACACACCTCAACCTACATCAATTGACACGCCATCAGATAATAAGGGTGGCACATCTGTTTTCGGTGGCAGCGGAAAAGTTGCTGGTAATTCAGCTGGGAATTCATATGCATGGGGTCAATGTACATGGTATGTTAAGTCAGTAGCACCTTGGGCTGGCAATAACTGGGGGAATGGTGCTCAATGGGGTGCTTCAGCCGCAGCAGCTGGCTTCACAGTTAACCATATACCAGCAGCAGGCGCAATCGTTAGCTTTGCTGGTGGCCAAATGGTAGGTTCTTGGGCCGCAGATGGGACATATGGTCACGTTGCTTACGTTCAATCATACGATGCCGCAGCTGGGACAATTACCATCACTCAAGGTGGGATGGGCTTCAGCAACCCTGCTGGTCCTAACACCCAAACAATTTCAAATGCCGGGGCATTTACTTATATCCATAACTAGACATTAATGATTGAAGGCCCGCATCCTAGATGCGGGTCTTTTTTTATGAAATAAAATCAATTTTATAAACAAAATATAAATCAAATCTAGAAGGTCATCTGAGTAACTCTAGTCATAAAAAGGTATTTATTGATGTGGATTTTGGTAAATTATAAATGAATCACTGCCGAAAATCTTGATTGTCGTAGAAGTTTTTAAAAAATATTTACTTTTTATGAAATTAAGACTATAATGACTTGCACAAAAGATAATAGCGCGATAAACTAGATAATAATAATTATAATATTGCTTAATTATAAGCTAATTTATTATTAGTAAATGTTGGTTTTACAAATGATGGCAACAGAGTTTAGTAGGAGAATATAAAATGACTGAAGATAAAGCAAAGAAAGATTAACAGATTTGTTGATTGGGTCAATGCAATCAAAACGATTCAATTTAAACTCAATCAAATTGGTGAAGAATATGGTGTTAGTTTTGACAGCCATTTAATCTTAAAGTTAATCGAAGAAAAGCAAGCGATTACGCCAGGACAACTCGCTAAGGAAATTGGTGGTGGCGCTCCTAAAACGTCACGCAAGATCAACACTCTTTATCGGAAAGGTTTGATAACCAAAGAATTTGGGACACCAGATGATCAGCGACGGGTATCATTGGCGGTTACCGACAAAGGGAGAGAGGTATTAGCACTTGTCGGTCAGGCATATGAAGATTGGTACGCAAACCATATTGATGAAATTCTAGAGATAAATGGAAAGTTAAAGTATTAGCCATCACAAAAAAGGCATAACCACTTAGTTGGTTATGCTTTTTTTGTGTGCATCTAATAGTTTTGTTCGTTCATTCGTTAAAGGGGTACATTAAATTCAGAGTTTGGTATACTGAGGGAATCAACAAGTATCTAATTTTGTTGCGGATAAGGAGTAAGATGATGCATTTGGAAAAACGAACAACCTTTTTATTAACTGGCTGCTTGCTTTTGTTATCAGCTGCTTTGTGGCTTATTTTCGGTCCTGCTAAGACGGTTACTGAACAGGCAATCACGCAATCTAGACAGGTAATTTATGCGCGATTTACACTCCCTCATCTAAAACGGGATTTGGGTTACTATCAAGGGTTAACGCCGGCTTCTTTTGGACAGTATGCAAAGGCAACCCAATCTGGAACTTACTTGGTGCCAGATTTAGACCAGGCGCAGATGTTGAAAAAAACGCCGGCAGGTTACAAAGCATATACAGCAGAAATGATGACACCTCAAGGGGGAGCAGTTACGCCGGACTATGTGATCGTTTCGGCTTATGACCATCAACGGCAAGGCAACTCAATTCTGTCCATTATGGATAAGCGGACTGGCCGACATTTGAAGAATATTATTTTAAAGGGCCGACCACACGTTGGTGGAATTACTTATGATCCTGAACATGATCTCTTATGGGTTTGTGGCCGTAAGAAGGCACGTGCATAGCTATTTGCAATTAAGTTAACAACTATTCGCCAGTACCCTGCAGATCAGCCGCAAAAGCCGATTCAATACTAATATTCAACGTTGTTGAAGTCGATCACCCGGGCTTCACTTGTTAGCTATCACGATGGGGCATTATGGGTTGGCTATTTCAATATTTTCGGGGATAGTAACGTCCAGTCGTTTCAGGTTTCAGCGGTCATTAAAGGGCGCGAAAAAGCTGGTGTTAAATTGACGGCGCGGAATATCCGCAGTAATGAACTTAAAAGTGAACAACGTTGGCAAGCAGTGGATAAGATTCAAGGGCTAACTTTTAGTGATACGCGGGCTTATTTTTCGCAGTCCTACGGGTTAGACGATTCACGGATTTACGTTTTTGCAACGACTGGGCGGCCCCAACAATTTACGCCAGAAAAGGTGCTACTTAAGATTCGGATGCCAGCTCATTTAGAGCAGATTACGTTGGATGGCAATCGGTTATATGCGGTTTTTGAATCTGGTGCCAAAGCGTATGCATTAAATGCTAAAACGCGGATTGGTCGGGTTGTATCGTTTGATATTGATACTCTGGTAAAGGAGGCAAAGCAAAATGATGATGCAAAAGCTCAGTAAGCGCACATGGGGATTAATCCTTGCGAGTTTGATCTTTGTGTTAACGCTTTTGAATACGAATCAACCACTGTTGCAATTATTTAACCTAGACTTTGCGCAGTTAGCCGCACAACCGTGGTGGTTACGTCTTCTAAGCTTTGCTTATTACTTGGTGTTAGTCATTGCGCTAGGATGGTGGTTGACGCGTTTTGATGGTTTATGGCTGGCACAAGAAGGTTCATTTGGGCTTCCTAGTTGGCGCAATATTCGTGGGGCTATCGGTGCAATTGTACTCCTTTGTGGCATTCCAATCGTTGGAGCCCTTTTAATGTATCAGGTACTGCTTAAATCACTTGAAGTCGGTCTAAGAAGCTGTCTAAAATCTCTTAAGTAATAGTGCTAAAAATGCTAAAACGAC
>ERZ794962.116-NODE-116-length-12368-cov-9.880045_pt1 | contig 12368 bp, 10 predicted proteins | sample MGYA00375739_ERZ794962 | MGnify/ENA primary metagenome ERZ794962 (study PRJEB30138, sample SAMN05968710) | food fermentation metagenome | isolation source: fermented_meat | host: spontaneous_fermented_meat_time_7_first_replicate;spontan... | place: Italy...
TCATGGCCTTTTTGGTCTAGTCATTTAGGTGTTGCACTTCAATTTTAAATCCGGCTGAAAAAAGCTTTTGATGCTTAGCATGTTTATATGTCCAACTGTAAAATATTAACTTCACACCAGCCTTATCCAAAAAATATCTTAAATTATTTTGACGCACCGATGTATTTATGGGCACCATTATTGTCCCTGTAGCAGACGCAGCTACCGCCAAGATAGCCCATTCACTACGATTTGAAATACAAACAGCGAAACGATCTCCATGTTTCAAGCCAGAAGCTAACAAACCTCTCGCAGCCGCATTTACACATTCTAAAAGTTTTTTCGCTGTAAAACTTTTATCCTCATCTGGAAATTGAAGAATCTGATTCTCATTTTCGTCTTCACCCATCTCAGTTAACAACTCATAGATTGTTTGTTTTAACATCATGCGAAACCTCTCTTCAAAATTAATTACTCAAAATAAATTTATATGCATATTTATAATCAGAATTACCCGACCGAGCTATTTTTCGGATAACCATTTTTACTTTTGATCCCTTTTTTACTCGATCTTGTTCCAGATAATCAGCAAGTTCCGCAATAATTGTTGGTCCTTCGTCAAGCTTCACCGCGATCATCGCTCTATTTAATTGTTCTCGAAACCCCATAACTTTAACCGGTGGTAAAAATTGAAAATTGAAGTTTTCTATTGTTCCATTCCCTGAAAATTGATATTCTTCAATCTTTAATGAATGGCATTCTGTACATACTGATCTTTTTGGAAAAAATAAACGTCCACATTGCGTACACTTAGTCCCAGTCAGCCGATGGAGACCATCAAACTCATGCCACTGACGTAAAGTTGATTCAACTGCTGGATTATTTAATTGTTCCGGAAATTGATTTGCCATTTTGAACACTCCTATTCATTTGTCATAACTACAGCGACACAATGTGCAAAGCCACCACCCAGGTATGTGGATAGTCCATATTTAATTGGCCGTTTTATTTGATAACCTCTTGCCGTTCCCTGAAGCTGCTTAACAATTTCTATTAATGGATAAATCCCCGCAGTACCACCTGCAAAACCACGACCAATATTGCCACCATCTGTATTAATAGGTACTTCCCCGTCAATATCCCCTTTACCAGATAAAATAAAATCGGGTGCCTCACCTTCACCGCAAATTCCAGTGGCCTCTAGTGATACAAATTCACTGGTAACTTGATCATATACTCCAACAGTATCTATATCACTCGCATTAATTCCTGCCTGGTGGTATGCCTTTTGACATGCAAGTGTTAATGGTAAGCCATTCCCAGCATTTTCTAAATCAGAATCCTCTATTCCATTTAATAAACTAGCATCGTATCTATGACCGATATAATGTGAAGTAGTAATATATGACCGACCCTGAACAAATACTGGACTTTTTGTGTGCGTCTTAGCAAAATCTTCTGATGCTAAGATAATTGCTGCAGACCCTTCTCCGGTTTTCATAAAACTACCAAACAAAGGCATCTTTTCAAGCTGACTATCTTTAGGAATACTGTGGCCAAAGAAATGAGCTGAGGGATTTTTGCTTCCCATTTTACGAGCATATTTCGCGTATGCTAGTAACGAGGCCTTCTTTTTTTCATCACTGATATTATAGTTTTTAAAATATTCGTCTTGCATAAGAACAGCATCAATATGTGAATATCCTAAATTATAATCATACATAGAATCAGAACTGATTAGTGCATAATCAAAGAAAGGTAACACGTCAGTTGATTTTTCAAATCCTGCTACTAAAACGACTGAGTATTCACCACTCTCAATCATGTCACATCCTTGCATAAATGCCGTATGACCACTGGCACAATTTGAACAGTTGATGAACCCAGGAATTGGTGATAATGCCAAAGCATCATTTAAAGTTGCCGAAATACCGCCATGTCCAATTTCGCCTTCACCTGTATATGAAAATGATGATCCTTCAATATCAGTTGCCAAGATACCTGCGTCATCAATTGCCTTATATACAGATTCCGTAAGCAACTGTTTGAAACTTCTATTTGGATGACTAATTCCCGGATTATCGACCATTCCTGTTCCAATTACTGCAACTCGATTCTTCATAAAAGTTCCCCCTTCTAATTAAATGTCCCAATGGATACATTAGGTTCTACAAACTTGTATTCCAGTCTCATTGCTTCTGCATATCCAACATCAAATTGATTATTTAAAATCTTTGTAACCGTCTGTTTTACTCTTTTCTGGTAATCCTTTATCAAATTAGTTGTTTTAAGCCCGATTACATCTACCCCAGCATTATGACCATAGCTACACAGAAGAATTCTTTTGTTTGGCTGTGCTGATTCAAGAACTTTTTCTAGGGCAATTAAAGGAGCTGCAGATCCTGTGTCGCCGGTTTCTGAAGAAAAAATTGCATCTTCAATTTTTTCATTCGGAATACCAAATATTTTTGCTAATTGAAACGTCTGGCCCGGATATTGTTGTGGTAAAAGTACAAAATCAAAATCACTCAAAGCGCAATTATACTTATTTAAATATAATTGAACTGCTGTTTTTACATGATCAATAATGCTAATTTTTTGAACTCCTGAATCCATTGGCATCAACTCTCGAATAAATCTTTCATCCTCAGGACGGCCAATTTCAGGGAAATTAGTATTGAAGTTCGTAACACCTTCAATTTCAGCAACTATATTATTACTATCTACTAATGCACACGCTGCTCCAGCACCAGTATATGACTCTCTTAAATCACCTGGCGCCGTATATCTGCATAAAGCATCTGCACCTATTGATAGTACTGATTTGCACAAACCAGCTTTAACATTTGCAAAGCCCTGAATTAATGCGACCGTTCCCGACCGTTCGGCCATTGCCACATCTGTTGAGAAGTATTGATTATTGTCTGTCAACATTTCCATCACTGTATTACTTGATCCTCTGTATAATTCTGACGAAGTAACAGTACCAAGAAACATTGCGTCTATATTTTTAATATTAGTTTTTGTGTTAACTAGACACTGTTTTGCCGCTTCAACACTGAGCGTAATTACGTCTTCATCACTATTCAAAACCGTCCTTTTGCGGACACCAAATTTATCAACAATCAATTTGGCCGAGGTATTGCCCCAGTTTTTAATCGTCTCATTTACTAAAATACGTCGTATTGGCAAGCACATACCAATCCCACTAATTCCAACTTTTTTCATTTAAAGCACACCTTTCCATATCTAATCAACACTTTTGAGAGCTGAAGCCATATCAATTTTTTTGACCTGTCTTGCCACAACCAAACTAATAATAAATGTATTTACAAAAACTATTGCTATCGCAAGAATTAATCTAAACATTCCAATCTGAGCAAAGAACTGTGTGGTTTGAGAATTGGCAATATTTACATATGCCCTTAGAAATAAAAGTCCAACAGGCAATCCAATAATGGTTCCAACAAACCAAGTTATTAAACTGTCTTTAATAATAGTTGAACGAATCTCGTTCAGTCGAAATCCTAAAATTTTCATAGTTGCATATTCTCTGTATCGTTCGGTAAAGTTCAACATTCCTAAATTGTATAGTACAAACCAACTAAGCAATAAAGAAAATACAATTAATAACGCAATAACACTTTGAAATGAACTAAGCACAGTATCAGCATTATTTAAATTATGTGATAGAGTATTAGTTTGATTTACAATGTTCAAACTTTTTGTGGATTTATCAACTGTTTGACCTGTGTAAACGCTAGTAGGACTAAAATTCTGCTTTAATTTTTGCCAATATACGGAATTCAAGTACACACCTTGCGGTGAACTGACATTTACAATTCCTAAAACTGGTACAACAATTGGTTTAACAGATAAGGTAGTCTTTAAACGAACATTTTGATTCGTCTTAATATTTAATTTTTTTGCAACTAAGGCGGATACATACACACCATTTTTATCATTCAAAGACTTAACCGTACCATTATTACTTGGTAAGCTTAGATAGATTCCATTACCAACAATAGTACCAGTCGACAGTTCCTCGTTAGTAGCTGATTGAATATTCATCGATACCTGTTCTACCATCTGGTAATCGTCATTCAATTTTGCAGTCAATTTATTCAAGGCCATTGATGGACTATTACTTTTAATTTTTAATTCATTTTTATATGCAAAAGTTGAACCAAAAGTATCCTTATTAGTACGAACAAGAGAATTCTGAATCCCTAGACTTGCAATAATTAACATTAATGATCCAATTATGGCAATTATCCCAATTAATTCTTTAACCTTATCCCGTGACTTATCCCGTAATACCCATTTCCAGTCCCAGCCCAAATTTTTTGTAATAATTGATGCATGCTGCGATTTGGACGGCGCCATATTATCTTGGAGGATTTTTGCAGGAGTATTTTTTACACTCTTCCTTACTGCCATTAAACTTGTACATAGGCTTACTACCAGTAGTAAGCTCAACATAACCCAGCTAAAATTAGTTGAATGAACCTGCCAAGACACCATATTGAATAATGGTTCTTGTTTCGTCAAAATCAATGGCCCAATAAGCCTTGGTCCCAAAATCAAACCTGTTACACCACCAATAATTGTTGTAACTAAGCCGTACTGTATAAAATGGAAATAATTAAGTGCTTTGCTGAAACCTAGAGCTCTTAAAAGACCAATATTTTGTCTCTGCGCATAAATAAGTCGACTCATCGTCGTTGCTGTCGTCAGTATTACTAGCGAAAACAATACTAGACAAAATAGAACAGAAAGCTTCTCAATACTATTCGCTTTATCCGTAAACTTAGCGACATTGTTATTTTCATTTCGGCTAGAGATTGATACCACAGCAGATGCTAAATCTTTATTTAGGCTGGCTTTTAGCTTTTTTGAACTAACACCCTTTGTTCCACTAACTAGAATCTGATTTACTTGATTCTTACTCAAAGACATTGATTTATAGTTCGTTATCGCATAACCATATTTCTTGTGATTTGCAACAATATCATTTGAAGTATCTGTATATCCAATATAGTTTGGGCTAACTATTAGTCCATTTACTTTGAGCTTTTTTTCTCCTATATCCGTCTTAATACTAATTGAGCTCCCAACTTTTAAATTGTTTTTATGAGCATAATTTTTATCAATCCAGATTCCTTTTTTAGTAGAACTAAATCCCGAACCTTTTATTACACTAGGTTTTGAAACCTTGTTACTACTAATTGTCGCAACTTGTAACATTTTTTTTGAATTCTCAGATCCAGTATAAGCATTAAAAACAAACTGCTTTTGAAAGTGTTTGATATTAGTATCCGCGTTTAATTTAGACGTTCGAATTTTCCCATTATTAATCAGAACCCATTCATCAGCTAAATTGGACTTATTCGCCCACTTGTTAAATTCAATTTTCATACCGTTGCTGGCCGATAACAAACCTGCAAATACTAGAAGACTCATAAACGATAATATTAAAATTGAACTTAATTCTCCAAAATTAGCTTTAAAATCCCGAATATTCTTTCTAAAAAGAATCATCCACGTATTGTTCACCTTTATCACCACTCAATCTCTTCGACATTTAGAGGATGTTCGTTGCAGCTAAAATCATTCAAATGCCCATCTTTTATTTTAACGACATTATCTGCAATTTCCGCTATAGTTGCATTATGAGTAACTACAATTACAGTTTTATGATACTTCTTCGACATGCTTTGAAGTAATTTTAAAATACTTTTACCTGTCTCCGAGTCCAAGGCCCCAGTCGGCTCGTCACACAAAAGAATATCTGGATTCTTGCAAACAGCCCTGGCAATAGATACACGTTGTAATTCTCCACCCGATAAATCTTGCGGAAAGCTACTCATTCTATTTTTTAGACCGACTCGTTCTAAAATTTCCTTTGGAGAAAAAGAGTCAGTATTTAAATTTCGTACTAAATCTACGTTTTCTAAAATAGTTAGCGACGGAATAATATTATAAAATTGAAAAACAAAACCCACCGATTTCCTGCGATATTCAGTCAACTGCTTTTCACTCATTTTTGAGATTTGTTCATTCCTAATAGAAATCTGACCACTAGACAACGAATCCATTCCACCAAGCATGTTTAGCATCGTTGTTTTACCTGATCCACTTGGACCAAGAACCACATTGAATGTTCCCTCGGGCAAAGAAAAACTCACTTTATTTAATGCGTATGTTTTCGCATTTCCATTTTCATACTCTTTACTGATTTCCTTTACTTCAACAAAAGCCATATTTGCTCACTCCCTAATTCTGGATATCTAAATGCAATACTTCACCAATAAAAATCTTCACGTATTCAATGGCTTTCTTTCTATCATCCCCTGCACTAAGGCTGGCCAAAATTCCATTGGATCCGTAAATTAAAAACTTTGTAAAATACTCACTTGTATCTTTTTTCAAAATTACAGTTTCGCTAACGACGTTTTCCTCCAACATTTTATCGATTAGCTCGCGAATCATCGTTTCCTCAGAAGCAATCAAACGCTCCGATACGGAATGGATTAACTGACTGTCAGCACTCTTCAATTGCATCCGTTGTAATTTAACAGCATCATCTTGTATTGAATTCAAAAGTTTAATAATATTTTCTGCGTCATTACCCTTTTCATTATTTGCTGTAGATAGTATTTTTTGTCGAGATTGAATTTCTTCATTTACAATCTGATCAATCACCGCCTGATAGATTCCTTTCTTTGACTTGAAATAATAATAGAATAGTCCTGGCGAACCCATACTATCAGTCTCATTGACAATTTCTCGTACTGAAACCTGGTCAAAACCTTTCTCTAAAAATAATTTTTTTGCTAAATCAAGCAACTCTTGTCTTCTTACATCTGGATCTTTAGTTATACGCATTATTTAATCCTCCTTGACTACATAGTACCACTGAACGACGTTCAGTCAATATTTATTCAGTCAAACTAATCAAAAATCAAAAAATTATGTTAAGCTAATGTTGATTCATCTAGTTATTTTATAGTTTGCCAACCATATCCACGTAAATTCTAGATTAGTTCAACTAGACAACCAATTTATTGAGACTAAATATTCTTCTACATCACAACAGAATTCTCCATTTTTTAAAAGATTAGATACAAATGTTTTGAATCGATTAACAAATAAACGCAAACATATACATAGCCTATTTCTAAGGAGTTCTTTCAAATGAAAATACTAAAATACAATTCATTAGATTCAACAATGTTAGAGGCTGAAAGGTACATGAAATCGCATCCACACAACCGACCATTTGCACTAGTAGCAAATATGCAGACAAATGGATTAGGTAAACCAGGTCGACAATTCCTTTCACCTAGACAAACTGGTATTTATCTCACTTATGTTACACAGACTATAACTGACTTTAAGCAAATTAATATACTATCTCTATCCGTAGGTGTTGTTATCGCAACAGCCATCGACAAAATTTATCATGTTAAAGTCAAGTTGAAATGGGTAAATGACCTAATTTTAAAAAATAAGAAAGTTGGTGGTATTTTAATTCGGATCGTCCCCCTTTCTCCATCTAAAATTAGCATCGCTATTGGTGTAGGGGTTAACATTACTCCCCCCATTTTCTTCAGCAAGCAAATTGGAGGAATAACAAATACATATTCAGAACTTCAAAAACAACTTTTAATAGATGAAATTATTACTCAAATTACCAATATGTTCTCATCTATTTCTAGCAAATACTGGATTACTGAATACCGAAATAAATCCTTTCTAACTGGAAAAACTGTCACTTTGCATAGTCTCAACCAAGAAACTAGCGGTGTAGTTCTCGGTTTTCAAGATGATGGTTCTATTCTTATACAAGATAACTACAATAATGTTCATCGCTTCTATACTGGAGAAGTAAAGAAGGTAGACTGGACCTGATATCATTAATCAAGGAAAATTTTAAACTCATTATTATGATTTCATATAAATCAAGCAGCTAATTTTTAGTAGAAATAATTAAAGAAATATTATGTAAGAATGTCCATACATAGTGGATAATTGAAAAATGTTGCTTATATCTCTAGAACAAAGTTAATTCCATTGTATTTTGTTCGTTTTTATTATCATTCTTTTCAATCTGTTTTGGAACTACCTCCTTCGCCACACTATCTTCTATAAACAAATCAAAAATAGACAGCGAGTCAATTCTAGCCTTTTCTTTAGGAACTACCTCCTTGTTTATCTTGGTAATTGTCTTTTGAACTACCTTTTGTTTAGGTTCATCATGTTCAATAACTGTAGTTACTGGTTCGATAATGACATCCTTTATTGTCTTAGGCTCTTCTTTCTGTTCGAAGATTGTATCTGAAGTCATAAAATACGTTTCGCGTTCAGCATCGGTGATTTTATGATTGCTTTGAATATCGTGTAGCAATACAGATAAAATGTCACCTTCATCCCCTAGCATCTGCGATAAACCATCACTACTAATCTTACCGTTCAACATTTCAGTGGCACGATTCTTCTTTGCTACCAAAAGGGCCCGACTTTCTTGGAACGTGTCCTGGTACGCTAAATAGTAAGTACGACATTCTTGAGTCTGGCCAATACGCCAATGACGTCTAGCGGCTTGATTGAGGGTAAATAAGGACCAATTGAGTTGATAGAAAATGATAGTGGGAGTAATCGTCAGATTAACACCAACCTTTACCAAATCCATATTTAAAATAATTACATCTACGTGTTTATTATTAATCTGGTCCTCAATCCACTCAGTTCTCTTATTTACCTTTGTTGTGTTGCTTCTTAACACTGCGGATTTAATACCACTCATATCACAAACTTTCTTTAATCGTGGTTGTAAGTCCCTGTCAGCATTAGTCGACCCAGTATCCGTTACATAAACAATTACTGGACGTTTTTCGCTTTTCTCTTGCTTAACAATTTCGACAAATTTTTCCTCTTTTGGTAATAACTTCGTATCATCGAATGTATTTACATTCTTAAAAATATCGATAGTCTCTAGTTCTTTACCTAGATCCATTGTCACCGTGATATCTGGATAAGTGAACGGATTATCTATTAGCGACACTCCCGCTTGTAAGAACTGAAGGATAAGCATCCCTTTTTGACGTGGAGAATGGGTTTTACCAATCACATCTTCAAAAGCGTCACTCATCTTCTCGTATATATCCTCTAATTCTGGTGACATTTCTACTAGCGTAGTCGGATGGTTCTCCAACTTCACCGGATCCTCCCAAACCTCATCCAAACTTAAATTGATACAACTTTGCATCAAGTACCGTGAATAAACGAATGGCGAGATACCAGGTACCTTCTTTGTTGTTTCTTTTTGACTTAACGCGGCACCAGTTTTCTTGAATGAGTCATCGTGTGGTTCAAATAACTTCGTTTCAATGTTACCAAACTCTTTCTCAAACAAGGTTGATGATCTATTGTCATAACCATCTTTAATCATCAATTCAGGAAAGATACGACACAATACAAAATATACGTCGCCGGCATATCCACCAATCAACGTCCCGGTTCCCGCAATTACCTTCTTGCAGGCAGCTGCAAATTGGCCCGCAGCTACTCCTTGATTTGAATTACCGGCTTTACATTCATGGACTTCATCGATTACACCAACGTCAAAAAATTTTTTCATTCTTCTTGATATATAATCTGCTGCACCAATGCGTTTGATACATAACCCCTTGCCCTTACCTTTAATTAGATTGTCATCGCTACGGCTCAAATCTTGAATTCTAAAAAGTTCGGCCATGTTGTCATCTTTGATCGCTTCGATTAATAGTTTTTCAATAGAATTAACCCAATCCTTAAAACCAGCAAAACGTCTAGGTGAATTTGGTGTAAATAGTACGTCTCCGCATTCTACACAATGACGGTTGGACACTTTGTGACTTGAAAAATTATAATCACTGGCCACCGTAATGTCTGATGTTCTAATGTAATTACCTTCAGCATCAAGTTTTTCGCGGATATTTTTTTCTGTGGTTTGAATTGCTCCACACGTGGGACAGCGTAAACCTTTAATTTTCTCTTTAAAAGTTCTTAGTTCTGCCTTGTTACCCGAAAATACACCTCTACCTTGAGTGTGTACTGCATTTCTCACAGCATAGCTGTTACGCATTACAGTAAAACTGATGACGAAGAAATACTTTTTATCATCTTTCAAAATGCCATCCTTGAATTTCTGATGGATCTTGATTAATTCATCTGTTTTATGAATTACATAAACCTCAGCATCAGGGATGATTTTTTTTATCTCTCTCCCCCACTGCTCATTAAGTTGTGGCGGACACATAATACATGCTTTGTAAGCATCTTTCCCTTTGGTTCGATTAAATACATCAACTACACTAGCTAACATGAATGTCTTACCAGTGCTCATTTCCCCTTGAAGAATAATACCCTTTTGTACGCTTAATGCTCTGGCCATTGCCTGCACCAAATGCTTTTGCATAGTAAAGAGATTAACGTTTAATGGTCGGAATAGCGTTTCATCTATGGGTTCCACTGTATGGTCATACAATGGTTTATGTTCTCTTGTTACCTGGTCCATTAGTAACTCATTGTAATTCTTCAAATAGTCATCCAAATTATCAATGTTCCACACATCTTCTCCGGATCCATGACCTTCTGGAAATTCCAATTTCTTTTCCTGTATCCAGGTATTTAAAATAGCTAACACGTCTTCAGGCTCTTTATTAATTATACCTAACTCGTAATCACTAAAATGGCCACCAAAGTGATCGTTGTCAGCGACTGTTAGAATTTTTTCTTCAATGAAGTAGTCATAAATTTTACTCTCCCAGTCTGTTAGAATGGGAAACCCGTATGGTGCGGCTCGCAGTAAGTTCGCCATTTCATGCGGCACATTTTCCTTTTTACTGAAGTAACCTCTTTCCAAAACTTGTTCGTCACATCCAATAAATAACGGACGATTATTAATCTCACCGTTGAACCACTTAAACTTGTTCTTGGGAGATAAGTTATTTTGAAGAGTGCCTGTTGGCGATAACTCTCCGTCCTTTTCTTCATAACCAAACAGATCAACCCGTTTTTTCAACGATATACTTGCCTTCACTGCCTTTGCTGACGATACGTCCGCAGTAATAGCAGTTAAAAGTAATTGATGTTCGCTTGAAAAAGTTGCTAAGGCTGTTGCTTTCGCAGACCCTACTACATTGTCGACAATTAATACATTTAACGTTTCATTCATGATATTTCCCCTTAACATAAAATATTCTTATCTCATTTTATTCATCTGTGCTGGACGTTTCTTCAGGACTTGCATCATCTGAAGTATTTGGCCCATCAGTTTTTATTCGTTTCATACCTGCAGGTGTTGCAATCGTGAAAATAGCTTCACGTTTTGTGGTAGTTGTCGTCACAACACCCGAACTCGTATGTTCCTTCTTAACAGTATCTGAGACGTTTTCTGAACCAATTACGGTATGATAATCCTTGCCAGTTCCAAATTCGCCTGAAACTGCACCAGCTGCCATTAGTAAACCAACATATCCTGGCTTAACCATAAACTTTGGTTGGTTTTTAGGATTGTTTTGATCGGATTGAATAACGCTCCTATCAAAACAATTCAACAAGTCTGCAGCTGCAGAAGTTTCTCCAAGATTTTCAGTTATCTCACTAGGCATCCCGATTCGGTAATCAAATGTAATACGTTTGCTAATCTTGCCATCGGGAACGGTATATTTTAATTCGTTCTCTGCAGCAATACTTGCAACGTTTTGATTAGGATCTGGATTATCAAACCAGCTGTTAATCATCTTTTCTAATACATAACGATTACGAACCAGTTCTTCTCGATTCGCTGGACTATGTTTTTGGCCAATAAATACGCATTGCTTGAATTGTTCGAAATCTTCGTCATCAAACTTGAAGAATGTGTAGTTATCATAATGTTTGGCAAGATATTCAATGTTTTCATCTTTTATGAAATCACCATATCTCGCCACCCAAATCATCAGACCACCAACGCGCAACATTCTGAAGGTATCCTTCAAAAAGAGCATTTGCAGTTTCATTCCCTTTACCCACGTATCGTTATATGGTGGGTTGTTAAACACAATAGAAAACGCAGAATTAGAGATTACTGCTTCCTCAAACGGTGCGTAAACTATATGGTCTATTCTCATTTTTGCTTCTTCCGCTCTATTAGGTTCTAATTCCACGCCGTAACTATTGATTTCCTTACTGTTCAATCCTGAAATCAATCTTTCTAACGCAAATCCCTCACCTACGCAAGGATCTAATAGAGTAACTCGATTATTCTTTTGCACATCAATCATTTTTGAAATGCTTTCAACCACTGATGGCTCCTATGTCAAGAATCCGGACATAAAAGTACGAACAAATTTGACTTTCAA
>ERZ794962.118-NODE-118-length-12180-cov-6.476371_pt1 | contig 12180 bp, 11 predicted proteins | sample MGYA00375739_ERZ794962 | MGnify/ENA primary metagenome ERZ794962 (study PRJEB30138, sample SAMN05968710) | food fermentation metagenome | isolation source: fermented_meat | host: spontaneous_fermented_meat_time_7_first_replicate;spontan... | place: Italy...
AACAGATCGCTTAATTCCAACAGAAAGTACAACACAGCTTACGATTGAAGCAAGTGCTTTACTAGGTGCAATTAATCGTGCCAGTCTATTGAGTCATGAAAGCCGAAATAACGTTGTTCAACTCACACTGAAAAATGGCGTGGTAACACTGATTGGCACATCACAAGAAGTAGGTCGTGTACAAGAAGAGTTGGTGACCAAATCTGTAGAGGGGGAAGATTTGGAGATTTCATTTAATCCAGATTATGTTCGTGATGCGCTACGCGTGTTTACTGGTAAATCTGTTGATATCAAATTTACCAGTAATTTGCGCCCATTCACATTGACACCAGCTGGTGAAACAGATGATAAGCAATTACAGTTGATTACACCAGTCCGCACGTTTTAATTCCTAACGGGCGTTTTGAATAAATTTGATAACAAACAAACATTTATCCCTAAAACGGTCTAAAATCGCTTAAAAACGATTTTAGACCGTTTTTTTAAGAATAAGCTGCAAAAAAATGGTACAATACAAGAGTAACTAATATGACGAAAAATGTAAAAATCACAACTGAATACATCACACTCACACAATTACTCAAAGAAGAGAATATTATTTCTTCTGGTGGTCAGGCAAAGTACTATCTAATGGATTTTCCAGTCTTACTAAATGGCGAGACTGAAAATCGACGTGGTAAGAAACTATATAATCACGATGAGATTACTGTGGACGGCGAGAACTATGTTATTTCATTGGCAGATAATGCTGATGAGATGATTGCAGCAGCACAAGAAGAAAAAGCTGAACGTGCTGCTGCTGCAAAAAAAACCGTGCGTAATGACCGAATTAAAGCGCAAAAAGCTGCTGTCGCTAAAGAACGTAAAGAGGCGCGATTTGCTGAATTACGTAAGAAAAATGGGACACGTGCAGGTGGGTTTGGTCGATCCAATCAAGGTGGTCGTGGTACAGGACCAAAAGGACCTAGTTCTTGGAACTCCAATCGCTAAGACTGGTTAATTACCGTAATTATACTGACCTAACGCTAAATTTTAGTGATGGTGTGAATGTTTTTTTGGGTGAAAATGCACAAGGTAAGACAAATTTACTAGAAAGTATTTACGTTTTAGCTTTGGCACGCTCGCATCGAACAAGTAGTGATAAAGATTTAATTCGTTGGCAGGAAAAAGAAGCCACAATTAGTGGTCGAGTTAAGAAAAGCATTAGTGACACACCGTTATCTTTGCACTTTTCGAATAAAGGCAAAAAAGCGCGTGTGAACCATTTGGAACAATCTAAATTATCACAATACATTGGCCAATTAAATGTTATTTTATTTGCACCCGAGGACTTAGAGTTAGTTAAAGGTGCACCGAGTGTGCGACGGCGGTTCATTGATATGGAATTTGGACAGATGAATCCCTTATATTTGTACAATACAACGCAGTATCGTCGCATATTAAAGGAACGTAACGCGTACTTAAAGCGATTGCAAATGAAACAAACAACGGACACAATTTTTTTAGATGTTTTGACAGAACAATTAGTTGATATTGGATCGCAAGTACTTTTGGCACGTCAAACATTTTTGGAAAGATTAGAAGTTGCAGCGCAACCCATTCATGCTGAAATTTCAAATAAACGTGAAACTTTAACTTTGAGATATCAAACAAGTCTTGATTTTGAAAAAGAAACTGATTTAGCAACGATTAAATTGGTTTTTGAACAAACCTTAAAAAAGCAACAATCACGTGAAATCATGCAAGGGTCAACATTAGTTGGTCCACATCGCGATGATATTCAGTTTATTGTTAATGATAACGATGTCGCTGTTTTTGGCTCACAAGGTCAACAAAGAACAACTGCGCTTGCAATTAAGTTAGCTGAAATAGATCTCATGCAACAAGAAACAGGTGAATATCCAATCTTGTTACTCGATGATGTTTTAAGCGAGCTTGATGCTAATCGGCAAACACATCTTTTGTTAGCGATTCAAGATAAGGTACAAACGTTCATTACAGCACCAACGTTAAGTGATGTTGCACGGCAATTAATTCATGCGCCTAGAGTGTTTCACGTGAAACAAGGTGAAATTGTGTTAGAAGAACAAGTTGAGTGACCAACAAGTACATAAAGGATTTAATATGTCTGAAGAAATAAATAATGAATTAGAAAATATAGATGGTATTGTCACTGATGATGTTGAAATTCGTCAAGCCAGTACCGTAAATGCCAGTGCTGGGGACTATAATGCAGATCAAATCCAAGTTTTAGAAGGGTTAGAAGCTGTTCGTAAACGCCCAGGCATGTATATTGGCACAACTACTGCACAAGGTTTGCATCATTTGGTATGGGAAATTGTTGACAATGGGATTGATGAAGCCTTAGCCGGATTTGCCTCTCATATTACAGTAACAATTGAAAAAGATAACTCAATTACCGTAACTGATGATGGGCGTGGTATTCCAGTAGATATCCAAACTAAAACGGGAAAATCTGCACTTGAAACAGTCTTTACTGTATTACATGCTGGTGGTAAATTTGGTGGTGGCGGCTATAAAGTTTCTGGCGGATTACATGGTGTTGGTGCGTCAGTCGTTAATGCGTTATCAACTAATCTAGATGTTAGAGTTATTCGTGATAATCAAGTATATTATATGGACTTCAAATTAGGTCGTGTGAATACAAGTATTGTCAAATTGGATGAGAAACCAACAATTGATCGTGGCACAATTGTGCATTTTAACCCTGATAGCGATATATTCCGTGAAACAACAACTTTTAATTACAATACTTTATTAACACGTGTAAGAGAATTGGCATTTTTAAATAAAGGCTTACGCATTTCTATTACAGATAACCGCTTAGAAGTGCCTGCAACAGAGAGCTTTCACTTTGAAGGTGGCATAAAAGAGTACGTTGGATACTTGAATTCTGAAAAGACAGTTATCTTTCCTGAACCTGTTTATGTTGAAGGTGAAGAAAATGGTATTGTCGTGGAGGCAGCATTACAGTACACAACGGATATTAAGGATAGTTTGCGTACATTTGCAAATAACATCAATACCTATGAAGGTGGGACACACGAAACAGGATTTAAAACAGCCTTGACACGTGTGATTAACGATTATGGTCGTAAAAATGGCCAATTAAAGGACAATGCTGAAAGTTTAACCGGAGAAGATGTGCGTGAAGGGGTGACCGCGATTGTATCAATCAAACATCCGGATCCGCAGTTTGAAGGTCAAACTAAAACAAAATTAGGGAACTCAGATGCGCGACAGGCAACAGATCGCATGTTTTCAGAGACCTTTAGTCGCTTTATGATGGAAAACCCAATAGTTGCCAAACAAATCGTTGACAAGGGAATTTTGGCGCAAAAAGCACGTTTAGCTGCTAAACGTGCACGCGAAATGACACGTAAGCAATCTGGTCTGGAAATTGGTAATTTACCAGGTAAATTGGCAGATAACACGTCAAATGATCCAGCAATTTCAGAATTGTTTATTGTCGAGGGCGATTCTGCCGGTGGCTCTGCTAAGCAGGGGCGCAATCGTGTCACACAAGCTATTTTACCAATTCGTGGTAAAATTTTGAACGTTGAAAAGGCGACATTAGACAGAGTATTAGGAAATGAAGAAATTCGATCATTGTTTACCGCAATGGGCACGGGATTTGGTGATGATTTTAACGTTGAAAAAGCGAATTATCACAAAGTTATTATCATGACTGATGCCGATGTCGATGGTGCACATATTCGTACATTATTGCTGACACTCTTTTATCGTTATATGCGGCCATTAGTTGATGCCGGATATATCTACATTGCACAACCACCTTTGTATGGCGTAGCATTAGGTAATTCAAAGACACGTGAGTACTTGGATACTGATGAAGAACTTGAAGCCTACTTGACGCAATTACCATCAAATATTAAACCGAAAGTGCAACGTTATAAGGGACTAGGTGAGATGGATTTCGATCAGCTTGCTGATACAACAATGGATCCAATAAATCGTCGCTTATTGCGTGTTGATCCTTCTGATGCGGAGGCAGCTGATAGTATTTTTGATATGTTAATGGGTGATGATGTCGCACCACGTCGCGAATTCATTGAAGAAAACGCTGTGTTCGTAGAAAACTTAGATATTTAAAAAAGTGTGCTATAGGTCATGATGCTGGTATTGCAAAAAAGCACTCGAAACTGCCAGTTGGCAGTACACAACTTCAAAATTACGCTATAAGGAGTAAAAAATGTCTGAACAAAATGATTCGCGCATTCATAATGCGAATTTGTCAGAACAAATGAAAACATCGTTTTTGTCATACGCTATGTCTGTTATTGTGGCGCGTGCATTGCCTGATGTTCGCGATGGCATGAAACCTGTTCATCGTCGTATTTTATACTCAATGATTGAGCAAGGAAATACACCTGATAAGCCACATAAGAAATCTGCACGTATTGTTGGCGATGTCATGGGAAAGTATCATCCGCATGGTGATTCAGCAATTTATGAATCAATGGTCCGTATGGCTCAACCTTTTTCATATCGACATATGCTTGTTGATGGCCATGGTAACTTTGGTTCTGTCGATGGTGACAGTGCTGCTGCTATGCGTGATACTGAGGCGCGTTTGTCAAAGGTTGCCATGGAAATGGTCCGTGATTTAAACAAGGATACAGTTAATTTCATACCCAACTATGATGGTGAAGAACGCGAGCCTGAAGTCTTGCCAGCACGTTTCCCTAATTTGTTAGTTAACGGTGCAACTGGCATTGCGGTTGGGATGGCAACAAACATTCCAACGCATAACTTGGCTGAAGTTATTTCGGCGCTGCATATTCTGATGAATAACCCGGAAGCAACAACCATGGACTTAATGGAGGCACTTCCTGGACCAGACTTTCCAACCGGTGGAATCGTGATGGGGAAATCAGGTATTCGCCGTGCTTATGAAACTGGTCGTGGACGAGTTACCGTTCGTGCAAAAGTAGATATTGAGCAAACAAAAACAGGTAAAGAACAAATTATTGTCACAGAATTACCTTATGCTGTCAATAAGGCCCGTTTGATAGAGCGCATTTCAGAATTAGCCCGTGATAAGCGTATTGAGGGTATCACAGGAATCCGTGATGAGTCTGATCGTGACGGTTTACGTGTTTCAATAGATGTGCGACGTGATGCCTCTGCTAGTGTTATTTTAAACAATTTATATAAAGAGACATTATTACAAACAAACTTTAGTTTTAATATGTTGGCCATTAATGGTGGCAAACCACAGACAATGAGCCTCAAAGAAATCTTAGTTGCTTATCTAATTCATCAACGCGAAGTTATTCGTCGTCGTACAGCTTTTGATTTACAAAAAGCACAAGCACGCGCGCATATCCTTGAAGGTTTACGCATTGCTTTAGATCATATTGATGAAATTATCAGTATTATTCGTTCATCAGCAACTTCAGAAGAAGCTAAAACACGTTTGATTGATGGCTATTTGCTGTCTGATAAGCAAGCACAAGCCATTTTGGACATGCGATTAGTCCGTTTAACTGGTTTGGAACGTGATAAAATTGAAGACGAATATCAAAAGTTGGTTGCGTTAATTACTGATTTGAAAGATATTTTGGCACATGAAGAACGTGTTGACCAAATCATTTATGATGAACTCTTAGAAATTCAAACAAAATTCGGGGATGCACGTCGTACAGAATTACAAGTCGGCGATGTGACTAATTTGGAAGATGAAGATTTAATCGAAGAAGAAGATGTTATTGTCACTTTGACACGTAATGGTTATATCAAACGCGTCCCACAGGCTGAATTTAAAGCGCAAAATCGTGGTGGACGTGGTGTGCAAGGTATTAATGTCAACGATGAGGACTTTGTTGATCAAATGATTGCCACATCAACGCATGACACCTTACTATTCTTTACAAACAAAGGTAAAGTTTACCGCATGAAAGGTTATGAAGTACCTGAATATGGCCGTCAGGCTAAGGGTATTCCAGTTGTTAACTTACTTAAATTTGAAGGTGATGAAAAAATACAAACAGTTATTAATGTTCGTGGTGAAGCTGGCGAAAGCAAGGATTATTTATTCTTTGTCACACGTCTCGGTGTTGTTAAGCGAACAGCTGTAAGTGAATTTTCAAATATTCGTACGAATGGTTTGAAAGCATTAACATTACGTGATGATGATGAAGTGTTATCTGTTCAAATTACAGACGGTACGAAAAGTATAATGATTGCTACCAAAGATGGCTATTCTGTCAGATTTACGGAAGAAGATGTTCGTATCATGGGACGTGCTGCAGCTGGTGTTCGTGGTATTCGATTACGTGATGGTGATTTAGTTATTGGATCAGATGTTGTGAGCTTAAACGATAATGTTTTGGTGATTACAGAAAAAGGTTACGGTAAGCAAACACCGGTCAGTGAATATCCAATTAAAGGTCGCGGTGGTAAAGGCATTAAAACAGCCAATATCACTGAAAAAAATGGTACTTTGGCTGGTATGATAATCGTTCACGGTGATGAGGATATTATGGTTACCACAACGCAAGGGGTGATGATTCGATTTACTACTGAATCTGTCAGTCAAACTGGACGTGCAACATTAGGTGTCCGCTTGATTCGTTTGGAAGATGGTGCTAAAGTAGCAACACTAGCAAAAGTCGAGCACGAAGAGAGCCTTGTTGTTGATGCAAAAGAAGATGTTTCACGTGAAACACCTTTGGATAATCAGCAAATTGAACAAGTAACAGAATTATTAGACCGCGCAAAATCTGATGAAACAAATGCAGATTAATAGGCATTACTAAGTTAATATTTACTTGTTACTTTATAATAAAAACTCGATGGCTATATTAGCCATCGAGTTTTTATTATGATAGACCCTTTTTATGAGTAAACAGGGATGCAAGGTAACCAAACATAGCGTGCCTCCTTAATCTTTATGATACTATATGATACGAAAAGACGTGCAATGTTGCTTATGAATTATTAAGGTCGGTCGTCATTGTCTGGTGTGACATCTTTACGCGAATCTGTTGAATAGTAATTCGTTTTTTTTGGCGCATCAGGTATGATAATCCAAGCTAAAATATAAACTAAAATACCAGGAAATGCTACTGAGAAAAATGAGATCAGTACAAATATAATACGTAACCAAGTTGCATTCCAACCAAAATAATCAGCTACGCCTCCCATAACACCCGCAATCATACGATTGTTACGTGAACGTGTAAATGTTTTCTTTTTTGTCATGATTAATACTCCTTATTTAATAATGTGTTGTAGTGTGTCGGCAATGTAGTAACCAACTGAAATCCAGCTGAGAAGTGCATGCCAAAGCGTTGAAAACCAGTCATGAGATGTTGCAAATTCAATACCAGCAGCAAGCATGAGACCAACGCCATATGCTTGTATACCATGTGACGGGTGGCTATGATGATAATATTCTTTTATGGACATATGAGTTCCTTTCGATTAGGTAAAGAGAATAGTATGAGTACCTTAATACACCTTAATTGTACCAGAATTGACGTTAGCATCAATCGTAAATTTAGGGTTAGTGCCGTAAAATCCGCGTTTATAGTTTGTCGTATTTTTGTCAAAATGAATATTTTCATCACGTTCAATTGTAACCATACCGCTGTTAGAAGATAGGTCAAAATTAAAATGCTGTGTTGCCGGAGCGGTGACACGAATTGAACTAGAGTGAGCATGTAATTTTAGATCATCAGTTAATTCGGTTATACGCAAACGTAATGAACCAGAATTAGCACTAAATTGGCCACCGCCAACAAAATTGTCGACTTGAACGGATCCAGATGTCGCACTGATTTTGGCGTGAGATATTGCGGCGTTTAGAAGCTTGACACTACCAGATTGATCAAATATTTCGGCTTTTTCAAAGGTGAGTCCGTCTGCTTTTACTGCGCCTGAATGTACTTCCCAAGCGGCAGTAGTAGCTTTAATTTGTTGCCCGTTAAAACTACCAGAGTGAATGACTAGATTAAACGTACCGAGAGTTAAATGTTGTGCAGTGACACGGCCACTGTGGTTAATACTTGTTATATAACCGGTATCAAAGTTTTTTGGAAAGCCGATATTAATTAAAGTTCTTACGTGAAATAATAGGGGATGATCACCTTGTGATACTAAGACACGATCATCATTTTCTTCAATCCGGGCAAAATATCGCGCATTATCGCGATTAAAGTATTCGTCGACGGTTATGAGATCTGTCTTATCATTGGTATAAAAATTAACAGTGGCATCTCTATAATCGAACACGAATTGTTTATCACTGGTAGGAATTTGGGCATTATGATGAGCAGCAGCCCAGGTTGGCGCAGAAGCATTTTCTTCGTTTTCATCAAAGTGCGATTGATTTATATTGCTGTCATCATCGAACTTGTAATATTTTTTTCCAACACGCGCGCCATCATGATCGACATGTAACCAATCACCAAATTGGACTTTATCATGTTTGCCATCAATCACAATGTCATCGCCTAAACGAACACCACGACCATCAATATGTAAGTTACCAACATGGAAACCATCATCTGAAATATCAATAAAGGGTGCTTTTTTTGGTTCGTCATCATGGTTTGCACCATTTGTTTTGTCTGTCTGACTTAAATCACGAAGGACAATATCAATGTCACCTAATTGTGCAAATGCATCATCAAGTGCCTCGTCGTGGGATTTGTCCTGTTTAGCAAAATCTTGGTAAGCTTCCATTAAGTCGGCAACAAGTTCTTCTTTAAATTCGGTGAGTTGTGTGTTTGGGGTGTATTTTGAGAAAATAACATCCAAACGTGTCCGTATTTCCATTTCGATTGATGTCATAGTGATGCTCCTTCATTAATATTGCCAGTAATCAAATTGCTGATAATGTCCTTAGCAAATTCCCATTCCTGTAAGGCACTTGCAAGGTGTTGTTGACCAGACGTCGTGATTTTATAATATTTTCGACGTGCGCCTTGTGTTTCGTCACCCCAATAGCTTGTGATATCATCACCTTTTTCTAAACGCCGAAAAGCAGTGTACAATGTCGCTTCGTTGAGATCATATTGCTGGTTGCTCAATAGGCGAATCGACTTGGCCACTTGATAGCCATAGGAATCACCTTGGTTAAGAATATTTAATATAATCGTGTCAGTATGCCCACGAATAAGATCTTTTGAAATAGCCATTTTATCACCTTTCTATAAGTTTCAACTATATCATAAAACAAATTACTGTGTTTGTCAAAGTAATTTGTTTTATGATATAAAAAAACCATCTTTTCAGATGGTTTTTACGTTAGAACTTGATTAACATATTTTTAATTAATTAACGCATGCTGTCTTGGATCACTTTATTAATAATCACATAGCTAAAATTCGCAATTACATTCTTAACGGAAAATAAAATACTTAAATTTTGCATATAAAATCACAATATACAATTTTTCATGACAAAATATGTATAAATTCATAACAATCATTGCTATACTATTACTATTGGTGTTTTGATGAACGTATTACAAAGGAGAAAAGGAAATGAGTAAAAAGAACAAAGTAATGATTGCTATTGTAGCAACATTGGTTATCATGGGTATTGGGGTCATGACAGCCCTTAGTATAACAGATGTTAATGGTGTTAAGATCGATGGACAAGCAGCACAGATGATGTTGATCACAGTAACTGTGTCTGGTATCGTCGGAGTGATTGTTGGGGCGCTGTTTAATAAATTATTTATCTGGTTGTCACAACTGGGACAAGAAGAAAAGCAATCCGTTTCATTTTTAACATCGTGGTATGCGACAGCAATTAGTCAGATACCATTTGCTATTATAAATATCTTTTTAGTGACTGTACTGAGCTTATATAAGTCAGGAAATACAGTTGCTGCAATTGTTAGTGGTGTTGTTAATGCACTGATTTATACATTCATTTTACGTCAAGAAAAGGTTATTACAAAACGCACACAAATTATTTATCTTGTGATTATGATCGTATTGATCATTGCAATGAGTGCAGTACCTATGTTGATGAAATAAATAATCGCACACTGAATTCAGAAGTATTGAGGGGAGTAGTATGAAACGACGAACTAAAGTAACCTTAATTGTCACGAGTTGCGTTGTAGCTGTTGGTCTATTAGCAGCTACTGGGGTGACAACGTATCATAAAATGACACACAAATCCGGTGCAACCGTCAAAACAGGTTATCAATCCTATACGGTGACCACTTCACCTGCTTTATCAATGTCAGGAAAAGTAGCTGCTAGCAAAACGCAAATGCTAAATACACCAACTGGTAAGCTACAACAAATTAATGTTAATAACGGTCAATCTGTTAAAAGCGGGGATATTTTGTTAACTGTAACGAACACGGATATGCAAGAAGCAATTGACAATCAAAACGATGTGATTGCTAAGTCAAATCGTGCGATTAATGGTGCGACAAGTGCACTAAGAAATGCACAACAGAGCTATAACCAAGCAGATCCGGAAGCTAAATCTGCACTAAAAGATGGCGTAACGCAAGCACAACAAGCCGTTACTGATGCGAATACAGATGCACAAGATGCGCAAAATAAGCTTGTTGATTTACAAAATAAACTGAATGTCAATTTAACGGCACCTTTTGATGGGATTGTTTCAGTGGATGATAATACAAAAGATGGTTTGCCTGCTTTAACAATGAACACTACTGAAAAGGTGTTGCAAGCAACAGTGTCAGAGTACGATTATAATAAGGTTCACAGTGGGGATAAAGTTACTGTTAGTGGCATTGATGGCACACCAAACCAAACAACAGCCATTGATAAAATTGAACAAATACCAGCAGAAAAAAGTAAAGGAACCACCTATTATCCATTTTCTGCTCATGTGAACGAAAACTTTTTATACGGACAAAGTGTGAAAGTGAAAGTGCCACAAAACGATCTCAAGGTGCCAAGTACTGCTGTTTATAAAGGCAATATCTATAAAATAATTGATGGTAAAGCTAGTCGGGTTAACGCTGACGTTACTAAAGCAGGGACAAGTTATATTGTTAAGTCAGGCGTCGCTAAGGATGAGAAGGTTGTCCTTAATCCAGATAGTCATTTAAAAAATGGTGAAGCAATCAATGATTAATTTATCAGCGATTAGTAAAAGTTATCGTCAAGGTAATGATGATTATCAAGTGTTACATGACATTAATTTGCGCATTCAAGCTGGTGAATTTGTGGCGATTATGGGGCCGTCTGGGTCAGGTAAATCAACTTTAATTAATATTATTGGGTTTTTGGATCAACATTTTGATGGTGGTTATACATTTAATGATGTGGTAGTGAGTGAACTAAACCGTAAGCAACATGCGCAATTGCGTAATCAATCCGTTGGGTTTATATTTCAAAATTTCAAGCTCATTACAAACCAAAGTGTTGGTGAAAACGTTGGCTTACCGCTATTGTATGCTGGTATGAAGCGTCGAGATATTGTAGCGCGTGTTAATGAAGTCTTATCACAAGTGGGCTTACCTGGTAGTTATCATAAATTGCCAAAAAATCTTTCTGGTGGGCAACAGCAGCGCGTGGCGATTGCTCGCTCGATTGTGACAAAACCAAAATTTTTAGTGGCAGATGAGCCAACTGGTGCGTTGGATTCAGTTACTTCTGCAGAAATTATTGCGTTGTTTAAAGATTTGAATGATAATGGCACAACGGTTATTATGGTTACCCATGATGAACATGTTGCACGTGAAACAAATCGATTGATTAAAATATTAGATGGCCGAATACAAAGTGATGAGGAGGTGCAACATGCAAATACGTGAATTATTTGTGAGTGCTTTTCGATCACTATTATCTAACAAACGTCGTAGTATATTGACTATGATTGGCATTATTATTGGTATTGCTTCCGTGATCACCATTTTAGCACTGGGAGATGGCGCTCGTGTGGCGATGATGAAAAATTTGCAGGCTAGTAGCAGTGGTCAACAATCGACTGAAATTACTTTTGCGCCAAAAGATGAGAGCAAAGTGGCTGGTTTCAGCGATGATGATTTGAATCGCATACGTGAAAATAATAAAGTCAGTCATGTTAGTGTACAATCAGATGATCATGGCATTTTATCAACTGAAGGGTTAGTCAATGGTAAAACAATATCACCAGTTGTTTATTTAAGTCAAAGTGCTAATAATGATCATT
>ERZ794962.122-NODE-122-length-11958-cov-11.274469_pt1 | contig 11958 bp, 14 predicted proteins | sample MGYA00375739_ERZ794962 | MGnify/ENA primary metagenome ERZ794962 (study PRJEB30138, sample SAMN05968710) | food fermentation metagenome | isolation source: fermented_meat | host: spontaneous_fermented_meat_time_7_first_replicate;spontan... | place: Italy...
CTAATTCGATTGGTTCGGTCATTTCGAATTTTAAAGTAACACCAGCCTGTTTGGCTGCCAAAAACTTTTGAATGACTAATCCTCGAATAGGATCATTTTTCAAGTAGTCGAGTTGTGCAATGACTGCCCCTTGGATTTCACTTTGAATTGGCCGTTGTGCTAATAATTCTTGGTAATACGCCTTAAACTGTTGCTGATCGCCCTTTTCGGCAAAACTCTCCAACGATAATAAGATGTTTTGATAATCATGCTTAAATCGCCGTAATTCGGTGTACTGCTGTTCGATATTGACTAGATAATCTTGAAGTTGTTGATTCCGGACGAATTGGTCATTGGCTTCTTGGCGAATCGAATAAGCCTTCAAAAAAAGCATCACTTGCCAAAAAGTCATCCCGATAAGGACACAAAAAATAATGATAATGGTTAATAATATCGTGGCTGTTACTCCTTGAAGATTCCCAACTGCTAAAATAATTTCTATTACTATAAATAAAATAAATATAAATATAAAATATTGTTTTTCTAACGAAAATTCAATGATTTCTTGATTTAAATGTTGTAATTCAGTCCGCTTATTCTTCAATAATATAAAGAACAAGCCGTCAAATAAAACAGCAAAGAAAATACCTAATAAAGTTATATCTGTTGCACTATTGTTCAATATATTTTGGCTGAAATCACTTTTGATAATCGATATGGTAAACTGACTAATAATAGTCCCAACCGCAACTAACAATAACTGGATCACGATAATTAGAATTAAATTAGCTGTATCAGTCGTTTTTATCTTATTTTCTTTTTGTTGATGAAAATGCCACCCTAATCGCATTAATACCATTACAAGTAATGACGCATCTGAAATAAACAGATATAATATTGAAAAAATAATCGCTATTAAAATATCTAATATGATCCGTTTAAATGTTATCTTTCTTTGAATATATCTATATAATAGAAAAATTAATAAGATAGCAACAAAATTTTGCATTAAGGAAACCGATACATCCGTATATAACATGCTCACCAACAACCTATCTTAACGATGGGTAAAAATTTGTTTAATCTTATGAATAAAATTAGAACTATTTCCTGCCATACCACCGTTTATTTTTTGCAATTCTTTTTCTGAAAGTTCTTTAAAGATCATCATACTTTCTCCTATTCTTTAGTCTAATCAAATTATACATAATTCACAAGATTAACTTATTTTTTAAAATTAACGTTATCATTTTTATGATTAACGTTAATTACGGTTTATAAAAAATAAAAAGGTTGGCATAAAATGATTTTATGCCAACCTTTTTATTAGGAATATTTAACTAATCCGAAAATTTATACAACACATATAATAAGCAAGCTATCTTAAACATTAGGTCCACTTTTCCTGCCCAATTACTTTCAATATTCGATGAATAAAGTAAGAAGTGTTCCCCTAAACTAGCAATGCCTAAAACAATTAAAACTGCTAAAACCGGTTGTGAGTCGTTCAGATAGACAGCGACAATAATGATAATTGACATTACCAAAGAAAGAATCTTTTGATAATTCTGAAATTGATTCAGTAATAAGCTCAAATGACATCCTCCTAATCACAATAGTTCTCAGTACTTTAATTGGCCAACTAAGTCTCTGACAAACTTTATTATGGACCAAGATTCGATCAATATTCAAAAAAAAGATTAACGTTTAAAATTAAACGTTAATCGTCATAGCGCTTATTTGCATCATTGACAAATAACTAAAAGGGAACTATAACTAGTGTGAATTATTGTAATACGGAGGGGTTTAAATGACAAGTTTATCAATTACAAAAGAAAACATCCATACACTTTACAACAGTCTAATGGCGCATCCGGATAAATCAAATGCACTGTTAGATATTACCGATGTTTTACTCCAGGTTTATCTTAAAATCGACACGGTAAGTAATCCCGAAGCACTCGTCAATCGTCTCGCAAATTATATCTATAGTGTTGGCTTTGGTAAAATTCATCTCACTAAGGATGAGGAACACTTACTAATTGATTTAGGAGCGTTTGGCCAACGTGCTGGCTGGAACGGCGTTTATCGTGGTGATTATACTGCCAAAGCCGATTTCTTCAACTACGCCGATCCACATAAATACGCTAGAAATTAAAAGAGTGTGACATCAACCGATTATCTTCTGAGGATTAACACAGAATGGCGAAGGATTGCACAGCAATCGTTTGACGTTCAGGGTTAACCGGAAGGAGATAGCTGGTAGAACACGTTTAGAGTGTGGTATCAGCCGATTAAAGTTCGACCATCCAAAAAGGGATTGAGACAAAAGCAACTTTTGTCTCAATCCTCTTTTTTAAACCAATCCATTTCCAATCCCATGTAACCCCGCACGGTTCACAATTTTGAAGTCACCTAATTTGAGCGTTGTTTGTTCTGTGACCACCGTTTCTAACTGTTCAATCGAAAATGGCGATGTAAACTGGAAGCTATCCCCATATTGATCAAAATAACTAACAACATTGCCAAAGGCTTGTTTCAACGTTGCAGCATCAATTGGTTGTTCCACAGACATCAGATAACCGCGCTGCCCGTTACCAGTCAGTGACGTTGTTGTAAAGAATTTAAAATAGTCTTTCGTACTCATTCAACATCCCCCCAATCTTCAATTATTGATATTATAGCGCTTTCAAAATATGATTGCATTATCTTTCATCAATTCCATTATAATTGCAATTCATCACCGTTACCCCTACAATCTGGTTGTATTACTCAAAGGAGATTGGATTGATGAATACTTTATTTTATGTTTCTGGTGCTAGCTCACTTAGCGCACATATCTTACTTGAGAAGAGTCGGCTACCCTACACCGTTACGCCCGTTAACTTAGATACCCATACCACATCACTTGGTGATTATCATCAACTCAATCCGAAGAATTACATCCCAGCCTTACAAACTGAATCGGGCGATTTCATGACTGAATGCGCCGTTATTTTGGAATACATTAGTCACCAAAGTTCGCTGCCATTAATGGCGGACTATGCCACTGAACAGTACTGGCAACAACGCATGTGGTTGAATTACATCGCCACCGAATTGCATAAGAACTTCATCTCACCATTTCGTAAAGGCAATTGGCTCCCCAATACACCCGAAAGCCAAGATTTAGTCCGTTCACGGGTTTTCCCACGGCTCGCTTATATTGAAAAAGCGTTAGCGGGCCCGTCCTTCTTAGTTGCTAATCAATTCAGTGCTCCTGATGCTTATCTATTCGTCATGACCAATTGGTGTCGACGACTCGCATTTTCATTGACTGACTTCCCTAATCTGGACCGTTTTGATCAACACATGCGACAAGACCCAGCCATGCAATCCGTCCTCAAACAAGAAGGCAACCCACATTCATCGAAAGCTTAACCACCAAAAAAGGGATCAGCAGTCGCTGATTCCTTTTTTTGATGATTTACATCACATTAATCGTGACGTCAATATTGCCACGAGTTGCCTTTGAGTATGGGCAAATTTCGTCTGCTTTTTTGAGATACTTCATTGTTTCTTCTTCTGATAAACCTTCGATGTGACCGAAAAGATCAACACCAATATAATAATTGGCAGGGCCATCACTATAAAGGGAAACGGTCGCCTTAATCGTGGGTTCGCCTTTAATATGTTCTTGGTTAAGGACAACATCTAAGGCACTGTTAAAGCAAGAACTATAGCCGGCTGCAAAGAGTTGCTCTGGATTTGTACTCTTCCCTGATGGGTCTGTCCCTGGTGACTTGATTACATATTTCTTTGCTTGATCGGGTGAATAAACGAAGCCATTGCGGCCCCCTTCATTAATCATCGTTGTTTCATATTGTTTTGCCATTTAAGGTCCCTCTTTCTTTTATTGAATACCCTTACTTTAGCACAGCAAAATTCAGAACCATAATGATTTGTTTATACAAAAAAGGCGCCAGCCAAAAAATAGATTTTGGACTGGCGCCTTTCTTGTTAATCCTCAGGCTATAACTGGCTGATTATTCACACGCTATTTAATATAAGCCGTCTTGTAGCTCCATTGTGCGCCAGCTGTGTTATGCACAACGCCTTTGACCTTTGGATTCTTCAAGTATGCCGTATCATTTTGATAGAGTGGTGTAATCCCTTGGACTTTATTCATGACTTGCGCAGCTGTCACGAGGTCCGCCCAACGTTTGTCAGGATCGTTCGCATCGGCATTCATTGCGCGGTCAAGGGCAGCTTTGTATTCTGGATTGTCGAAGCCACCGGTATTACTTGCAGCCCCTGGTAACATGATTTCTAAAAACGAAATTGGGTCTTTGAAATCTGCCCCCCAACCTGCGAGTAATAAATCATAGTCGCCTTTTTTATCACGACTCGCTGAAACTTGGCTTGGCACGGTCTTTAATGTCAACTTGAAGCCTGGTAAGACTTTTTCAAGTTGACCTTTGAGATATTGACCAACATATGACGCGTTGGCATCATCGGAATTAAGCGTTAAGGTGAGGGCAACTTTCTTTTGACCAGTCGATTTCAATGCTTCATGCCAATGTTTAAGCGCTAATTTTTGATTGTAATCCACGGTATCTGGCACGGCTTGTGATTTAGCAAAGTCCACCTTCTTAGGGGAGTCGGCTAAGCCCACTGGCACGAAACCAGTAATATCGTTTTTCTTCGAACCGAATAGCCGGTTATTCAACGTCTTACGATTAATCGCTAACGAAATCGCCAATCTAAAGTCTTGGTTATTCAAAAGTGCTTTTTTCTGTTCATCTGCTGATTTGAAGTTATATTTAATGTAGTTCGTCAACGCATAAGGATATCTATGGAATGCTTTATCATCCCGATAATTATCAATTTGTTGATTATCTAACTGGGTTAAATCCAGTTTCTTTTCCTGATAAAGATAAAGCGCGGTGCTGGTATTTTCTAACACGGTATAGTTGACTTGGTCTAATTTTACCTTTTTGCGATCCCAATATTGATTGTTCTTCACAAATTGCCACTTCTCACTCGTCCCATTCCAGTTAACTAACTTAAACGGACCAGAGTACACCATGTATTTCGCATTCGTCGCATACTTCTTACCATATTTTTCAACCACTTTTTGATCCTGTGGGGCAAATAATGGATAAGCCATCAAGGTTTTCATGTAGGCCACAGGTGTGGATAATGTGACTTCCAACGTGTGCTCATCCACTGCCCGTATGCCGAGTTGGTCTGGTACCATCTCACCTTTTGCAATCGCTGGGGCATTTTGGATATTACTGAAAAGGTTTGTATAAGGTGATTTGGTTTCTGGTTTCAATGTCCGTTGCCATGAATAGACAAAATCTTGCGCCCGAATCGGGTCACCATTACTGAACTTGGCATCACGCAGTTTAAATGTCCACGTCTTACCATCAGCTGAAACTGAACTCGATTTCGCTAAGCCTGGTTCAATTTTACCGTTCTCACCAAGCCGGAATAAACTTTCATAAATGTTCCCTGTTTGACCATATCCCGTTGAAGTCGAGATATCAATGGTATCTAGTGGTGCTTGCGCGCCAAGCTGAAGAACCTGTTTGGCTTGCACCCCCGAAACTTGGCATAATAAGAACACCCCGAATATAAAAATTGCACTAACACTAAGTTTTAAGAACTGCCGCCCTCTTTGCATGACACGCCTCCTTACATTTAATAAGTAGAGCATACCAAATCATCAGTCAAAAGTTAAATAATAAGCCTAAAAAAAGAGGCCTTTGTAAAATTAACTTTTACAAAGGCCTACAATATTAATTAGACGGAATTCTCGACTGACGGCACATTCTAAACGTGCTTTTCAAACCATGTTCCTGCGTTTAGCCTAATTAGCCAAATAAGCGGCTTCGCCGCTTTTTCGTCTAATTTTGCTAATCCTCAGAACATAAACGGTTTGAACGCACTCTTTTCCTAAACGTGCTTTTCAAGCTAACTTTCTGCGCTTAGCGCTGTGAATCAAATCATCGACTGCGTCGCTAATTCGCTTCCCTGTGCTAATGCTCAAAAGTTGACCAGCTTGAACGCACTCTTATCCGAAACGTGCTTTCAAAAGCATACTGCTGTGCTTAGCTACACAAGTCAAATGATTGCTTTCAGCAATCATTCGTCTTGTTAGGCTAATGCTCGCAGTATACCCGCTTTTGACGCACTCTTTAGTTCATTATTTCAAACAATTGTTTTCTGAATTCTGGACCATACATGACTGCTCCGACTGGGATGGCGAAGTCTAGTGCTTCGTTAATTTTAGTCGTCCAGGTTGGTCCGAAGCCCCCACAGAGTTCAATAAATTGAATGCCTTCTGCCTTCAATTGCTTAGCGACTTCAATAATTGAACCATCTTCTTTAGCACGTGGATCGAACCCGACGGTAATCATCTCGCACGTTCCCATTGGATTACGGTTAATCACCGTATTTTATTCAGGTGAAAAGTCTGGTGAAAAATAGAAAAACGCCCATTTATGCAAATTTGCTAATGCCATTGTTTCGTCCTCCTTGTTTGCTTTCATCATAGAGAACAATCATGATAGAGGCAATTTTACTGCCTCTTACAGCCAGCCATTATGCCGTGCAATCTGAATTGCTTCAACGCGGTTGCTTGCATCCAATTTGCTTAAAATCGTCGACATGTAATTGCGAACCGTTCCATCCGATAAAAATAATGATTCGGCCGCTTGTTTCGTACTAAGGCCGTTCGCAATCGCACGCAATACTTCCGTTTCCCGCTCAGACAGTGGATTCTTCGTTTGCGTTGTCAGCCCAACAACTAATTCTGGCGCATAAACAACTTTGCCCTTCATGACCGAATGAATCGCCACAATCAAGTCATCGGCCATCTTTTAATAGATACCCTGCCACTTCGGCGCTGATAGCCTACTTGAAATAACTCGGTTGGGCAAAAGTCGTCAGAATAATCACCTTAATCTGTGGCTGACGTGTATGTAATTGACGCGCAATCTCGAGTCCTGTCATCCCCGGCATCTCAATGTCTAACAACACAACATCGGGTTGAAGGGTTTCAATCTGATCAAGTGCGACTTGTCCATTGACAGCGGTTCCAACCATCGTTAAATCATCCTCTAAATCCAGAATGCCCGCTAAAGCGGTATTCAATAGTTGCTGGTCTTCTGCCAAATAAAGTTTAATCATGCCGTTCCCTCCATCTTAAGTAGCACCGCCATCGTCAACTGTGTGCCCCGGCGACCATCGACCATCAAATCTCCATCAATCGTTTTTAACCGTTCGCGCATGCCCACAATCCCATGACTCTTATATTGATCTTCGCTTTTCAATCCGCGACCATTATCTTCAATCTGCATCTGAAAAGTCGTTGCGGTTCGATTAAAAACCACGTAACACTCCGTTGCCTGACTGTAGCGAATTATATTGGTCACGGCTTCATGTAAACATTGCGCAAGCACTTGTTGATTTTGTTGTGGAATCCCCTCAAGTTGGTCTTCATTTTTAGTCAGCAATAAAATGCCTGCAACGCTGAGATTCCGTTCTTGATTGATCAATTCCTCAGCAACGGTCACTTGGCGTAAACCAGCGACAATCTCACGCACCATTTTTAAATTCTGACGGGAAGCTTGTTCAATCTCGAGTAGTTGTTCGGGTACCGCGTCCGGTTTTTTCGCCAATAATTTGCGTGCATATTCCGCTTTTAGCGTAATCATTGAAAATGACTGACCTAAATTATCGTGTAAATCCCGTGCAATTCGTTGCCGTTCGTTCTGCTTAATCATATCGGTTAATCGCTGATTGGTCTGCGTTAATTGGCGATTTTCCGATTGAAACGCTGAATCGAGCTAGCCGCAAATGGTGAAAAGATGCAGAACAAGCCGTACACCATTAAGCCAATCAGATCATCGCGTCCCATATGACCACCATAATACCAATATAGGGTGACCGCTGGTATGATTAGTGACAACAGATAAGCGTAGTAATAGCGCCAGAAACTTCGGCGGCGCATGGGAATCGAACCAAACACCCAGGCAGTATAAATATTCAGATAAAACGCCTGGATAATGACTGCTAAAATCGCACTGGTCACCATTTGTAAGATAATCCAGAATGCGCGATACCGCGATGCGACATACCCATTGCGATAAGCCACCAAGAAAATCAGAATCAAGCCCATAATCGCTTGCTGCTTAACCGTTTGATACGGAAACGCATAACCAATTGGAAAGAGCAAGAAAATCAACCAAACATATGGAAATAAGCCATATTGGGGTGGCATGGCAATGTAGCGTTTAAAAAAATTCATGCATGCATCGCTCCTCTTTTATGATGGTTTAAGTATACGACAATTGCCAGTAATAACCCAGCCCAGAGCAACGTGATGCCATATTCACCCAAGTGTGCGGGTTGATGCGCAATCAGCGCTTGGCCAATATGATTAATCGGATAAACCGGCAAATGCTTGCCAATCACGCGAGCTGTTTTGGGCATTATTTCTGTTGGCCACCATAATCCCCCTAAAATTGCTAAGGGGAAAGCTAACAAACTAGACACCAGTTGAATCTGATTTTCATCTGTTAAAAATGAAATGCTAATCCCAATTAAACAAAGGGGGATGCTGGCAAACCACAACCAGCCCGCCGTTAATAACCAACTGGACCACACTAAATGAATTTGATTACTAATCCCAGCAACTATGAAAATGACGCCGATCGTTAAAGCATTGATTAAGCCTAAGTTCAACAACTTAGCCCCATAATAAGTCCGATGACTGGTTGGTGATAAATCGATTAAGGAAACCAAGCCATCCCGTGCGTCATTATAAAGTAATGTCGATAAAGTAAACGTGTTGCTGAGAACTAAACTATAGGTCGCCATACTGACCATGTATTGTCGATTGAATGCTGCATTCATCACACCCTGTTTCATTACTTTCGTAAACAAGAGATAAAACGCAATCGGCATTAAGAGTGAAAAAATAACAAAGCGTGGATTACGCCAATATGCGCGTTTAAAGTCTATTTTTGTTTGTACCATCATTGTTTGCATTTTTTAGTCCTCCATCATTTCGCTATAAATTTCATTTAATGAGCTTGCTTGAACCTGCACATCATGAACCTGGATCCCCATCATTGGTGCTAATTGACTTAAGATCGGATCGCTCTTGGTAACTTGCAACAGCACCTTGGCCCCAGTCTTCGTCACGCGGATCACGCCTGGCCATTTTGCAAAAGTAGCTGCTGGTAAATCAGTCGTAAAGCGAATCTGCGTTCCTTTAAATTGTTGTTGTAATGTTGCCAAGTCACCATCGAATTGGAACTGGCCATCTTTCAATAATAAAATCCGGGTTGCAATGTGTTCAATTTCCTCTAAATAATGCGACGTGACAATAATCGTCTTGCCGGCTTCTTTTAACTGTTCAATTTGCTGCCAGAATTTTTGTCGGCTGCCAACATCCATTCCAACGGTCGGTTCATCCAAGAATAGCAAATCCGGATTGCCTGCCATGGCTAAAGCAAAGGAGAGGCGGCGTAATTGACCACCTGAAAGTTGGGACACCATCTTATGAGCCTGTGCCTTCAAATCAGCTAGCGTTAATAATTCAGCGACTGACCGTGGCTGTTGATAATAACTGCAAACCAATTCTAATTCTTCGATGACACTGACCCGAGCCAGTCGGACATTTCCTTGCATCATCGCACCCAATAAGTTGAAATGTTCTTTCTCCGTTGGCTTCTGACCTAAAATCCGAATCTCGCCAGCCGTTGGTTGGAGTCGGCCTAAAATTAAATTAATCAATGTTGACTTGCCGGCGCCGTTTGCACCCACTAAGCCAACAATCTCACCAGGTTGAACACTTAAGTCTACCTGATTTAAAACAACTTGTTGTTCGAATTGCATTGTCACTTGTTTAATTTCAATCATTGTCATCACCTCATTTAATAACCCTAGTATAGAAGTGATTCCGTTTTGTCGTTAGACGATTTTGTCATGACTTACAGATGACAAATGTCATGTCTTTGGTGTTAAAATAAAGCTGATTCGTTTTAACTCGGAGGTTTTAATTATGACACCAAGCCAACCAGCAGCACCATCATTTTTTACGAACCGGTCTACCCAAGCCATCGCGCAAGATTTATTAGGAACTCACTTGCTTTATACCAGCCACCAAGGCACACTTGGCGGCCTCATTGTGGAAGCAGAAGCCTATGTCGGCACCGATGACACTGCCGCGCATGCTTACAATGGGCGCCGCACATCCTTTAGCGAGCCGCTCTATCATGAGCCTGGTACAATTTATATCTATCAATTACGCGGTTTCTTTCTATTTGATATCGTGACCCAAGCAGTGGATCAACCACAAGGCGTCTTGATTCGCGCCATCGAACCGACCCACGGCATTGAACAAATGCGCCTCAATCGCCCGAAACCTGGCGTCGAACTGACTAACGGCCCCGGTAAATTAATGGGCGCCCTCGGCATTCACGATAAACAACTGACTTTTCAAAATGTGGCGGACGCCCCTTTAATGATTGATTTAGCGCATCGTCGCCACCCCAAATCAATTGTCACCGCGCCACGAATCGGGGTCAATTATAAAGCAGCGAGTGGTCAACTTCCTTATCGCTATTATGTCGCTGGTAACCCGTATGTGAGTGGTCTGCCTAAGCGCCAGTGGGACTTAGAACAACATGGTTGGCAATTTTAGCGCCAATGTCAATTTTTAATTGAAAACGATTTCAACAATGCTATAATAATCTTGTGAATTAAATAATTAAGTTAGAAGGTCATTGCATGAAAATTAAAGCAGCTGTTGTTGAACAACAAGGCGCACCATTTATCATTAAAGATAACATCGAACTCGCACCACTCCACCCAGATGACGTTCAAGTCCACATGGTGGCTAGTGGGATTTGTCACTCAGACGAAGCGCTTCGTAAAGGCGACGCCATTATTGGCTATCCAATCGTCCTCGGCCACGAAGGTTCCGGGATTATTGAAAAAGTCGGTTCAAACGTTCAAAGTTTAAAAGTTGGCGACCATGTCGTTCTCTCATTCTACGCATGTGGCATCTGTGAAAACTGTCTCAAAGGCGTTCCAACACAATGCCTCAGCTACGCAGAAAATAACTTATCCGGCGTGCGCCCTGATGGTAGTTCCCACTTTACTGAAAATGACCATCACGTTGCCGATATGTTCGATCAATCTTCATTCACAACCACAACCGTTGTCCGCGAACGAAATGCGGTTAAAGTCCCTGACGATTTAGACTTACGCAAACTCGGACCACTCGGTTGTGGATACGTGACCGGTAGTGGCACTGTTTTAAATACTTTAAAACCAAAACCTGGCGACACAATCGCCGTCTTCGGGACTGGTGCTGTTGGACTCGCAGCCATGATGGCCGGTAAAATTTCGGGCTGTACGAAAGTGATCGCTGTCGATATCATCGACGACCGGCTCGCACTCGCTAAAGAACTCGGTGCAACCGATACGATTAACAGTCGTCAAACAGACGACGTTGTCGCAGCAATCCAAGCCCTCACAAATGGGCACGGCGTGAACTTCTGTGTCGATACCACGGGGATTACGCCAGTCATGGAAGATTCAATTAAGGCGCTTTGCCAAGGTGGGGTGTCAGCAACAATTGCCGTAACCCCAAACCACATCGATCTTGATACTTGGAACGACTTATGTGTCAACGACAAATCCGTCGTCGGCGTCAACATGGGTGACTCCATTCCGCAAATCGACGTCCCTCGTTTAATCGAATTCTACCGTCAAGGCATGTTCCCCTTTGATAAAACCGAAAAATTTTATCAATTCGAAGACATCAACACTGCCAACGAAGCCTCTATTAAAGGTGAAACAATCAAACCCGTTTTGATTATTGACCCGGACTATCAATTCTAAGCAATCAAAAAGACCGCTTATTCTGCGATAATCCCTTTATGGTTGTCAGATGAAATACAATAATTCATCTGACGA
>ERZ794962.124-NODE-124-length-11899-cov-6.011905_pt1 | contig 11899 bp, 14 predicted proteins | sample MGYA00375739_ERZ794962 | MGnify/ENA primary metagenome ERZ794962 (study PRJEB30138, sample SAMN05968710) | food fermentation metagenome | isolation source: fermented_meat | host: spontaneous_fermented_meat_time_7_first_replicate;spontan... | place: Italy...
TACGTGACGGCACAAATTGTTGTGCAACTTTTGCAATTAGATATCGTGCCTCGCTTTGTTGAATGGAGTAAGCAAGGGGAAGTTGGGCGGCGAAAGCTGAACAACGCCACGCGCTGGTTAACACTTGTACTTGCTTTTGTCCAATCTGTTGGTATTACAGCAGGATTCAACTCACTTTCTGCTTATGGTTTAGTTAATCAAACGAATAATGCGATGTCTTTTGTTATAATTGGATCGGTTATGACTATTGGAACTTTTTTTGCCATGTGGCTTGGTGAAATGATTACTGAAAAAGGTCTTGGAAACGGTGTTTCTATGATTATTTTTGCCGGAATTATTGCGCAAGCACCAGAAGGTTTGTATGAAATTTTTCGAGAAAATATATTACAAGCTGGATCAGGTGATTTAACCAATGGTATTGTTTTCATGGTTGTGTTAGTTATAGCAATGATTTTAGTTATTGCAGTTACAACATGGTTTTATGAGGCAACACGTCGGTTACAAATGCAGTATACACGTTCTGCAACCTCATATGGCAGTGAAGCATATTTGCCCCTGAAAGTTAACGTTTCAGGTGTTATTCCAGTAATTTTTGCTTCATCATTTATTAGTACACCGCAAACAATTATGATGGCATTTCAAGAGAAATATGCATCAGCGCAATGGTATCAAGTGTTGCAACAAATTTTTAGTATGACAACATTGCCTGGTGCGATTTTGTATACTGTATTAATTATTGTATTCACTTATTTCTACGCATTTGTGCAAGTTAATCCAGAAAAGCTATCTGAAAATTTGCAAAAACAAGGGGCCTACATTGTTGGTGTTCGTCCTGGTGATGAGACAAAATCGTTTGTTTCACAATTACTGTTAAATTTAAGCTTTGTTGGATCAATTTTCTTAGGCTTTGTTGCATTGGTACCACTTATTGCCTCAAATATTTGGGGTCTAAATGAAAAAATAGGTTTGGGTGGTACTAGTTTGCTTATTGCCATTGGTGTTGCACTAGATTTAATTAGGCAAATTGATGGTTTGATGCAAAAAAGAAATTATATTGGGTTTATTACCAAAAATCAGTTAGCAAATCGGGAGGCAACTAATGGTTAAAAATTTAATTTTGTTGGGTTTGCCCGGTGCCGGTAAAGGCACACAAGCAGACTTTATTGTTAAGGACTACGCAATGGTACACATCTCAACAGGAGATATTTTCCGAGCGAACTTAACTAATAATACAGAATTGGGTGAGAGAGCACGCGAATATATGGATGCTGGAAACCTAGTTCCTGACGAGATTACAAACGCAATGGTTGCTGATCGCTTAAGTCAAGCAGATGTTGAAACAGATGGTTTTATGCTAGATGGCTATCCACGTAATGAGGCTCAAGCTGAATTTTTGGATGACTATTTATCTGAAACTGGGAAATCAATTTTGGCTACGCTTTACTTTAAAGTTTCTGATTCATTATTGCGCGAACGTCTCTTGGGACGTGGGCGCGCAGATGATACACCCGAAGTTATTGACAACCGTTTAGAAGTCAATAAAGCAGCTAATTTGCCTTTAGTAAATTATTACAAAAAAGCAGGTATTTTGCACACAATCGATGGCGGTCGTGAACTGACTGAGGTGTATCATGATGTGAGAAATATTTTAGATACCTTATGAAAGTTTCTAAAATTACATTGAGAAGTACCAGTATTTCTGGTATAATTTGATAGGTTAAGCACTTATCAGCAATGTTGAACATTATTAGCACAGGAGGTTAAGTGCATGGCCAACGATGTCATCGAAATTGAAGGTAAAGTGAAAGAAACTTTACCAAATGCGATGTTCCAAGTAGAACTCGAGAATGGTGCGGTTATTTTGGCACATGTTTCAGGTAAGATTCGTAAGAACTTTATCCGAATATTGCCAGGGGATCGTGTCACAGTAGAAATGTCACCATACGACTTAACAAAGGGTCGTATTACTTATCGTTTCCGTTAAGAAGTGATTTGGAATAATCAGTTAACCGAATAGGAGGAATCGATTATGAAAGTACGCCCATCAGTTAAAAAGATGTGTGATGCTTGCCGTGTTATTAAGCGTAATGGTCGCACAATGATCATATGCTCAGCTAACCCAAAGCATAAGCAACGCGCTGGAAAGTAATTTTTCAGCACACTAAAAATTATTGTAAATAGACATAATTGTCGTTTTCAAAATACTAATTAGGAGGTAAATTGTTATGGCTCGTATAGCAGGTATTGATTTGCCACGTGACAAACGCATTGTCATTGGCTTAACTTACATCTACGGAATCGGTAATAATACTGCACAAAAAGTGTTGGTTGAAGCAGGCGTTTCAGAAGACGTCCGTGTTCGCGATCTCTCAGCAGATCAAGAAGATGCCATCCGTGCAACAGTTGACAAGTTGGACTTACAACTTGAAGGTGACTTGCGTCGTAAAGTATCATTAGATATTAAAGGATTGCAAGAAATCGCTTCATACCGTGGCATTCGTCATCGTAAAGGGTTGCCTGTTCATGGACAAAACACCAAGAACAACGCCCGTACACGTAAAGGCCCAGCTAAATCAATTGCTGGTAGAAAAAAATAATTTAGCATTATTTTTTTCTGTTGTATCCTCATCGATACGACACATGATTATCGCAACCACAGTTGCGTAATGTTGGTTAAGAAATTAACCCGAGAAATTATACAAAAGTATTGAAAAGGAGGCAAACATTATGGCAGGTCGTACAACGCGTAAGCGTCGTGTGAAAAAGAATATTGAAGCTGGTGTGGCTCACATTCATTCAACATTCAACAACACAATCGTCATGATTACTGATGTCCAGGGTAACGCAGTTGCCTGGTCATCAGCTGGTGCGCTTGGCTTCAAAGGAAGCCGTAAGTCAACACCATTCGCTGCTCAAATGGCAGCGGAAGCAGCAGCAAAGAGTGCCATGGAAATGAACATGAGCACTGTTGCGGTAACTGTTAAGGGACCAGGTTCTGGCCGTGAATCAGCTATCCGTGCTTTGGCCGCAGCTGGCTTGGAAGTGACATCAATTAAAGATGTTACTCCAGTTCCCCACAACGGATCACGCCCACCAAAGCGTCGTCGTGTTTAATTGATTTTCATTGCTCTTGCTGTGAAAGAAGGGGTAAGAATTACAGATGATTGAATTTGAAAAGCCAAATATTCATAACATCGAAGAGGGCGCCCGCTATGGCAAGTTTGTCATAGAGCCTCTTGAACGTGGATACGGTACAACGTTAGGTAACTCATTACGTCGTATTTTATTGTCTTCACTTCCAGGCGCAGCTGTTAATACAGTTCAAATCGATGGTGTTGTTCACGAGTTTTCAACCGTGGATGGTGTCGTTGAAGATGTAACACAAATTATCTTGAACTTAAAGAAAGTTGTGTTGGCAATTGATTCAGATGAAGAACGAAGCCTTGAAGTTGATATTCAAGGTCCTGCTGATGTTACTGCTGCAGATTTGCAAGCAGGGGCTGATGTTGAAGTTCTGAACCCTGATCTACATATTGCAACCGTAGCAGCAGGTAAGTCACTTCATATGACAATCACGGCATTTAAAGGTCGTGGTTACTCATCAGCTGACGAAAATAAACAATTGCGTGACGAAATGCCTATTGGTGTTTTAGCAGTTGACTCTATTTACACACCGATTGAGCGTGTGAACTACCATGTGGAAAATACACGTGTGGGTTCGCGTGATGATTATGATAAGCTCACTTTTGATATTTGGACTAATGGTTCAATTAAACCAAGTGATGCATTGAGCCTTGGTTCAAAAATCTTGGCAGAACACTTAAACTTGTTCATGGATATTTCTCCAGTTGCAGCTGAAGCTAATGTTATGGTTGAAGTAGAACCTGTAGCAGTGAGTGCTTCGGATTCTGCACCAATTGAAGATTTGGATTTGTCGGTGCGTTCTTATAATTGTCTCAAACGGGCCGGTATCAACACAATTGTTGAGTTAACGGATCGCACTGAAGCAGACATGATGAAGGTGCGTAATCTCGGTCGGAAATCACTTGACGAAATCCAAGAAAAACTTACTGAAATGAGTTTAGGATTCCGTAAGGAAGATTAACACATGTCTTTAAATTATTAATAAAGGAGGATTCACCAATGCCATATCGTAAATTGGGTCGTACATCTTCACAACGTAAAGCTATGTTGCGTGACTTGACTACTGATCTTTTGATTAATGGTCGTATCACAACTACTGAAGCTCGCGCTAAAGAAGTTCGTAAGACTACTGATAAAATGATTACATTAGGCAAGCGTGGTGACTTGGCCGCTCGTCGCCAAGCCGCTGCCTTTGTTCGTAACGAAGTTGCGGATGTGATTGAAGAAGGCGATAATGTTAAAGTGCAATCAGCTTTACAAAAGCTTTTTGACGACGTTTCACCACGTTTTGCTGAACGTAATGGTGGTTATACACGAATTCTCAAGACTGTCCAACGTCGTGGTGACGCCGCGCAATTGGTCATCTTGGAACTTGTTGATTAATTACTATTAAAAAATTAGCATTTAAAAAGTCCTTGCAAGTTATAACTTGCAAGGACTTTTTTAATTATGCCGATTTAATAATAATTGGCTGAGTTGATTGAGTTGATTTTGCATAGCTATATTAGGTAGCGCGGTAATTAGTGTAACAAGAGATTCGCTATATTCTGTAAGTAAAGCTTCTAATTTAATCATTGCATTACTGCTAATAATCAAGTCATGTAGTAAAATCATTTCTGAATCGGAAATTTCATCGCGCTTAAGTAGCAAGGATTTGACAGATTCTTGTACCTCACTATCAGCTAGAGCAAATAATATTGGAGCAGTATAAATACCGTTTCTAATGTCTTGGCCAATAGGCTTACCTAATGATAAATTGTCCATAATCGATTCAAAATCTAAGTAGTCATCTAACAACTGAAATGTAATACCAATATTTTCACCAAGTTTACTAACTGTGTCTAATAATTCGGTGTTGTACGTTTTACTACTAACCAATCCAAAAGTTGCACTAAGTTTAAAAAGTGCCGCTGTTTTGCCTTTTATTTGAGAAAAATAAGTTGGAAAAGTCGTGTCAAGGTTATAACGGTTTTGCTTTTGAACCAATTCGCCAAATAAAATCTCTTGTAAGGCTGTTAAAGCTAGTTTATTTGCGACAGGTTTATCAGCACTGTCTAATAGAGAAAACATGCCCGTTAGCAAATAATCACCAGCATACACAGCAGTGTCTTTACCAAATTGGCTTTGAATACTCTCATGTCCGCGTCTAAGCTTGGATTCGTCAATAACATCATCGTGAATTAAAGTTGCTAGATGTAATAATTCTACACTTGCGCCAAGAGATATTGCGCTTTTATTATAATTTTGGTCTGATAATTGTGAAAAAATGAGTGTAAGTGCTGGGCGAACAAGTTTACCAGCATTTAATTGTGAGCGAATTGCACGATCAATTTCATCAAAGCCAATATGCCAGCTGGCAGACATTTCAGTTAAAATAGCGTGTAGTGGTTCAGATAGTTCGGGGAATGTTTCCCAAATTTTAGGTAAGGTAGGTGTTGCCATGTCAAATTCTCTACTTCTCTCATGCATACACAAGTATACGTATATTATGTACAAAATGCGAGAAAATTACTTCTCGCATATTATTATTATAACTTATTTATCTAATTCATCGTACAATGATTTTGCTTTACCATACCAAAGACCACCAAATAGCTTTTGTAGTAGAGGAATCACATAAAAGTCTAGACCAAATCCGCGACCAGAGCCATTCATAACAGCAATGCTCGAGAAAATTAAGAACAAATGAATCACATCAAATCCATTTACTGTCCAAGCGGTAATAGCTAAAATAATTGACACAAGCGCTAAAGGCCAAGTTAATAGACCAATTAAAATACCAGCGCCTGTAATTATTTCAATAAAGCTGACTAAATCATGTTGCCAAAATAAACTATTTAAACTACCAAGATTCCCTAATGCCGCTAAAATCCAGAAGAGTCCAAGGAATATACGGAGTGGTGTTGACCATAAAACATTACCAAGACGAGATATGGCACCTCTAAATGGATTACGACCGTTTTCAGTACGGAAGAATTCATCCAGTACATAATGAAAAATTGAATACATTGAACGAATTTGTGAGTAGAAAAATAAGTTAATGCCGTGTTTAGCAATACTTGCAAAAAATCCCGAAAAATTCAAGCCCATTAAACTAGCAACTGTGAAATGAGAACCGATAGAAACGGCAAAACCATGATACTTAACAGCCTCAGAAAATGTTTTTGTTTTGCCAAAACCAAGATCTGCTAAAATGTTGTGTGCTGCTGCACGCGCTGCGCTTTCGGCACCTTCAACGGTTTGAGGAACGGGACCTGTTTTTTCGTCAACATATGATAACGTGTCTCCAGCAACATAAATATCTTGTGCTGACTCATCATTATCAAGCGTAGCACGCATATAATCATCTGCTTCAATACGTCCACCTCGGCCATATTTGAATCCCCAATCAGAAATAAATGATTTAGCTTTAACACCAGCAGTCCAAATTAATGATTTGGTTGGTAAAGTTGAGCCATCTTTGAAGATAACACCATTTTCGTCAACACCTGTTACCCTGGCACTTAATCGAATCTCAACACCGTTATCTTTCATATATTTGAACGCTTTGTCGGCTAAATTACGATCTTTTAGCATGTTCAAAATTGTTGGTGCAGCTTCTAGTAAGACTAGTTTAATTTCTTTTTCATCTAATTTATAGTTTTGTGCAAGTACCTTACGTTGCTCGATAAACTCACCCATTAATTCAGCGCCAGTAAATCCAGAGCCAACAACGGCAATTGTTAATAGTTGTTCGCGCTTATTTTGATCAAGCTCAGCGGCACCTTGACCAATAATATTTTCAACGTGGTTGCGAATCTGTAGAGATTCTTCCATTGACCACATTTCAAATCCGTGTTCTTTAACACCGGGGGTACCAAAGTCATTAGATTGTCCACCAACTGCCAAAATTAACTTTTCATAGCTAATATCGCCATGTGTTGTCTTGATAAATTTGTCTTCTTTATTGATACCATTAACTTCGGCAGTCAATAATTTGACGTTTTTATCTTGGTAAAAGAGATGTTCTAAGTCTTCTTGAACGTGTTTTGGGGCAACACGTTGAGATGCAACTTCGTGTAATTCGGTCATGTATGTGAAGTAAGAATGCTTATCAATTAAAATGATGTTGTATTCTTTGTGTGATTTTAGCTTCTTTGACAAAGTTTTTGCTGCAAACACACCACCAAATCCAGCGCCAACGATGACAATATTTTTTTCTGCCATGACTATTTTCTTCCTTTTGTGAATTATCTCGTATTATTGTGAAATGTCTATTTAATTATAGACTAATTATCGTTATTTTAAAAGGGTTTACGATAAAGTTTCTTTGTGAAATACCTATTGTGGACATTGAAAGTGAAATAAATTAATTATAGTATAAATTGTACAACCTATGATAAAATAAGGACTAATGACTCAAGCAATTAAAATAAACAATTTAAAATATACTTATGATGATAAAGATACTGTGTTTGATGACTTTAATCTAGAAATCAATGCTGGTCAGTGGTTGGCGTTAGTAGGTCATAATGGTTCAGGGAAATCAACTTTGGCTAAATTGATTTTAGGATTAATTGAAGCAGATAATGGCACCATTACGGTTTTTGGCGAGCAATTACGTATTGACACAGTTCACCATGTTCGTGAACAAATTGGTATGGTGTTTCAAAACCCAGATAATCAATTTGTTGGTGCGACTGTCGCTGATGACGTCGCATTTGGTTTAGAAAATAAAGAAATGCTAAGCAGTGACATGCCTAACGTGATTGATGAAGCATTAACAATAGTTGGGATGCAAGATTTTAAAGATCGAGAGCCACACATGCTTTCTGGTGGGCAGAAACAACGAGTAGCATTGGCGAGCGTTTTAGCCTTACAACCAAAAATTATTATTTTGGATGAAGCGACGGCGATGCTTGATCCAGATGGTCGTGCCACAGTCATGGCAACGCTTCAGGATTTAAAACAGCGGTTTGGATCAGAGTTAACACTGATTACAATTACGCATGACATGAATGAAGCAATGTTAGCAGATAGAGTCGTAGTCATTAATGATGGACAACTTATTTTAGATGGTGCGCCATCAGAAGTGTTTAGTCAATATGATGTCATGCACCACAATGGATTAGAATTACCTTTTGTTGGTGAATTAGCGGTGCGATTAGATCCAAAACCTGATGGTTATTTAGATGAGAGAGAATTAATAAAATGGCTATCAGATTTGAAAAAGTAAATTTCAGTTACGGTGCAGGCACAACATTGGCTCAAAGCATTTTACACGATGTGACACTGGAGATGCCAACGGGGCAAGTAACGGCTATTGTCGGGCAAACAGGTTCTGGTAAATCAACACTAATTCAACATATTAACGGTCTCTTAAAACCAACTAGTGGGCGTGTTACCATAGATAATTTTGAATTAACGCATCATACTAAGGAAAAAGAATTAGTAAAACTACGCAAGAGCGTCGGCATTGCTTTTCAATTTCCTGAAAATCAGTTATTTGCTAATACAGTTTTGGAAGATGTCATGTATGCGCCTGTAAATTTTGGAGCAACAAAGTCAGAGGCTAAATTGGCTGCAGAACATGCTTTGACGCGCACGGGGGTTGTGAGAGAACTGTGGGGGAAATCACCTTTCGAATTGTCAGGTGGCCAGATGCGCCGTGTTGCGATGGCTGGTACGTTGTCTAGTGACCCGAGTGTTGTGGTAATGGATGAGCCAGCTGCTGGCTTAGACCCAAAAGGACAAGGCGAATTATTACAATTAGTTTTAGAACTCAAAAAATTAGGTAAAACGATTGTTATCATCTCACATCAAATGGATCATGTTATTGCAGTAGCAGATCATGTTGTTGTTATGCATGAAGGACGTGTGGTCGCACAGGAGTCCCCACAGATATTGTTTAATCGGGATATTACCTGGTTCAAGACCATGAAATTAGATCTACCCAAAGCAGGTCAGTTAGCAGAAAAACTGCGAGACGAGGGGATTACTTTGTCTAGACGCCCTTTGACTCTAAATGAATTAGCTGATTTGATAAATACGGAGGTTAGTCATGAATAACATTATGATTGGTCGTTTCGTGCCAGGTAATTCATGGATACATCGTCTTGACCCACGCACAAAAATGATTGTAACATTTGTGTATATTATTGTGATGCTCTGGGCTAGTAATTGGCAAACATATGCTTGGACAGCAGCATTTGTTGTGGCGATGGTTAAATTAACAGATCAACCATTCAAACTGTATTGGGATGGTTTAAAACCAATTTTTTGGTTGATATTGTTTACTGTTATTTTACAGCTACTCTTTACACCAGGAACGCCCATATTATTTAGTGTTGGGCCGTTTCAAGTCACAGTACCAGGCATTTTAAATGCCATTTATGTGATGGTGCGTTTTGTGTTGATTATTTTAATGTCCACAATTTTGACCTTGACAACACCACCAACAAGTATTGCTAATGCACTAGAATCACTTCTTAGTCCACTCAAAAAAATTGGCGTCCCAGTTGCAGAATTAGCTTTAATGTTGGCTATTGCTCTTCGTTTTGTACCATTATTAATGGATGAAATGCAAAAAATTATGAATGCACAAAAATCTCGTGGCATGAGTTTTTCAACAGGTGGACCAATTAAACGTGCTAAAGCTATTATTCCGCTTTTGATTCCACTCTTTATAGGGGCACTACAACGGGCTTTAGACTTAGCTAATGCGATGGAGGTGCGTGGCTTTAAAGATGCTGTGCAACGCACTAAATATCGTATTTTGAGTTATCAAAAAATAGATAAGGTGGCATTTGCTGCTCTTATTGGATTTGTAATCATTTTTTTTGTAATTAAAACATGGCTGCACGGATAATTGACAAGGTGATCTGTGCGCTAAATTAGTGGAGGAAAAGTGTGCCAAAAAAATTTGGACACTGCTAAATCATATGCCAAGATATAAGGCGATAGTATCTTATGACGGATCCGATTTTTTTGGATTTCAAGTCCAAACTAAGAACGGTGTCGAACGACAACGGACGGTACAAGGTGAGTTGAACAAGGCAGTCAATCAAATGGCTAAAAATCCAACGCCTGCCATTAAAGTAGTTGGTGCATCACGAACAGACACTGGGGTACATGCTTTTGGACAAGTTGTGCATTTTGATTTACCGTTTGATATTAATGTTATTGGTGTACGTAAAGGACTAAACACATTATTACCAAAAGATATTATCATTCAATCTGTTGATCAAGTAGCAAATGATTTTCACGCACGCTTTAATACGCATGCTAAACGCTATGTGTATCGGGTATCAACTCAGGATTTTACAGATCCATTTAAACGCTTTTATACTGGACATTTTCAGTGGCAACTAGACGTTGAACGTATTAAAATAGCATTACCTGATTTGTTGGGAGAACATGATTTTGCTAGTTTTGCAGCATCTGGCAATCAAACAATTACGACAATACGTACGATTACGCGTGCCGACCTTAAGGTGAATAACGACGAGCAAGAACTAGTTTTTACTTTTGAAGGAAATGCCTTCCTGTATAATCAGATTAGAATTATGGTCGGTGTTTTGTTAGAGATTGGCAACGGCCGACGTGACGTGCACGATATTATCCGTCTAATAGCAGTTAAGGACAGGGAACAGGCACGATTCACTGCACCTGCTAGTGGCCTATATTTAGATGAAATTTATTATGACTAAGTTATCAAAATAAGCTAAGTGCTAGGTTTGAAAATCGTTTTTATTGAAAAATAATCAATACGTCATGCGTTCAATTTAAACGAATAATGTTAGTTTAAATTATTGACAAACTATCTTATTTTCGGTAAGATAGTAAATGGTATTGTTTACCTCACGATAAGCCCCGGAAACTTATTGTCATTGCGTGACAAGGAACGGTCACGCCTGTAAACAACTAATCAAAGGAGCGCAAACATGCGTACAACATTTTTAGCAAAACCAGGTGAAATAGAAAAGAAGTGGTATATTATTGATGCCAAAGACGTCGTTTTGGGACGTTTGTCAACAGTAGTAGCTTCAATTTTACGTGGAAAGAACAAGCCAACGTTTACACCAAACGTTGACATGGGTGACCATGTTATTATTATTAATGCAGGCGAAGTTAAGTTGACTGGTAAAAAAGCCACTGATAAGATTTATTACCATCACTCAAATCACCCAGGTGGTTTGAAGGCTCGCACTGCTGGAAACTATCGTGAATTCAACCCTGAAAAGTTGCTTGAATTGTCAATACACGGTATGTTGCCAAAGAACACTTTGGGTCGTAAGCAAGGCTTGAACTTGCACGTGTTTGCAGGATCAGAACATGGTCATGCAGCACAACAACCTGAAGCACTTGACATCAACACGTTGATTTAAGAAAGGAGAATCTAAATTATGGCTACAGCAGTACAATATGCCGGCACAGGCCGTCGTAAGAACTCAGTTGCTCGTGTGCGTTTGGTTCCAGGTAATGGCCAAATCACAATGAACGGCAAGTCAATCGAAGAATATATTCCTTTCGCTAACTTGCGTGAAGTTGTTTTGCAACCATTTAACACAACTGAAACATTGGGAAATTATGATGTATTAGTTAATGTTATTGGTGGTGGTTATTCTGGTCAAGCTGGTGCAACACGTCACGGTATCGCCCGTGCGTTGTTGACAGTTGATCCTGATTTTCGTGCAGCATTGAAGGCAGCAGGTTTGCTGACTCGTGACTCACGTATGAAGGAACGTAAGAAGCCAGGTTTGAAGAAGGCTCGTAA
>ERZ794962.127-NODE-127-length-11496-cov-5.065029_pt1 | contig 11496 bp, 11 predicted proteins | sample MGYA00375739_ERZ794962 | MGnify/ENA primary metagenome ERZ794962 (study PRJEB30138, sample SAMN05968710) | food fermentation metagenome | isolation source: fermented_meat | host: spontaneous_fermented_meat_time_7_first_replicate;spontan... | place: Italy...
ATGCACATGATTTGGTTGTTAATACCTTATTAGAAATACCTGATATGAATTTGTTTACCCTATTAAAACAATATTGGTTAGCAGTAATGGCTTTTATGTTATTAAGTTTGAGTGAACCTATTTTTAATGTATTGAGGGGCCATGTTTTTTATGGCGGAAAGCTGGTTATGAGTTTTATGATATCAGCCATTGTATTAGCAATATTACATCATTACCGTGAGTTCATTGCTACAGTGATTATACGTACTGATCGACGTATTGTTTATTTTGGATTAGCTGGTGTGGTTGCTCATATGTTTATTCTAACGTGGGCAATAAACCTAGTAAAAAATGTTTGGGTAATTCATTTTTAGATCAGAAAAAAACACTTCCGAAGAAGTGTTAGGCACGTGCAGGCAATTCTACCATTGCAATGGATAAAACATGACCATTACTTTTTGTACGTAATTCATTCAAGAAGAAACCGTCTTGAATGTTAAGTTTAGTATCGAGTGCAAATACAGTCAGTGTGTAGTTGTGCGTTTTGTCTGGTGGCATAGGGCCAATGTAAGCCTGATTAATGTCAGGATTGGCTGTTTCGTTTGTTGTTTGTACCATGTGCCAAGTAGAATTAGTACCAGATACGGCATGGCCACTGGCTCGCAAATTTTCTGGAATATTGGCGACAGGTAAATTAGCTGCTAACCAGTGAATCCAAGGAAAACCAGTCACTGGTACTGCATCGTAGTCAATGAGGCTCACTGATAATGATTGAGTTCCTGCCGGAATATCTGTGATTATTACTGGAAAATTAACCGTTGGCATATCATTTGTACGATAATCAATTGGTGCATATTTGGCATATTTATCAGGCAGTAGGTCATTATCTAATTCAACATGAAGTTCCATAATTATTCTCCTATCAAATCTTTCTTTGTTTGTGCAAGGTGTGCGCGCACATCGATTGTCATTTCTTTATTATAAACACGAATGGCCTTGATGGCGGTAATAATAGCTTCAGTCCGTTGATCAATGTCAGTTATGGCGCTAATTTGTTGTGTGGTAGCTACCTCAAAACGGTCGATAAATGCTTTCTGCAGGGCAGGCGCGTTGGCACGTAATGTTTCGGCCGCCGCTACCTGTTCATTATTCTCTAAGTCAGCAATCGCTTGATGATAACCTTTGAAAAACACATTAGGGTCTGTTGTGTTTTCCCAAGTAATTGGTTCATCTTCAATAGGTGATGCCTTTTTTGTCACAGTAGTTTTTGGCTTTTTTTTAAATAAATGAAATAGCGACATGCTTTTCACCTTTCTTGAAAAATATTTATAACTTTATTGTACCGAACATTTGTTTTATTTGGTACAATAAATTTAACTTTTAAAACTGAGGAAAATCATGGCAGCACGTAAAACAGTATTTAATGACAAGCAACGTATTTTGCGATTATATTCAGCATTAATTAGCCGACGTGCGTTATCAATTGAAGAAATAGAAGATATGTTTTTTATCGGACGCAAAACAGTGCAGCGTGATATTTCAGAAATTCGTACTTTTTTGCATGACTTACAGGTCGGTGAACCAGTGCAATCAGAAATTATTTATGATCGTAACTCAAAAAAATATCGACTAACCGAGATGGAAAACCTATTTCATGTATTTAATAAGATTAATCAAATTGACGAAGATGGGCGTTAGAATTATTTGAAAGCTGATTTTTAGTAACTTCACTAATAACGGTTTATACTATAGGTAATGTAAGCGCTAAGCAAGTTTTTGCTTAGCGCAAATTCTTAGTATGCCATTAGGAGGTTAGTTAATGACAAGTCAATATGATTACGATGTTTTATATCTTGGTAGTGGGCATGGCACATTTGATGGGGCAATGCCACTAGCACAGTCAGGCGCTAAAGTAGGTGTTATCGAAGCTGATATGATTGGTGGGACGTGTCCTAATTATGGTTGTAATGCCAAAATCACGCTCGATGCACCAGTGGAATTGACACGAACAGCAGAACGATTATCTGGGATTGTTGAAGGAAACCTGACCATTAATTGGACTCAAAATGAGGCACATAAAGAAGCGGTCATCAAAGAATTACCAGATATGATTGGTGGCTTATTAAATGATTCAGGGATCGATGTGATTCACGGACATGGTATGTTTGAAGATAATCATACAATTACTGTTGATGGTCGGTCAATAACTGCTGATAAAATTGTCATTTCGACTGGGCTACGACCACATCGCCTTGATATTCCGGGCGCTGATTTGGCTCATGATAGTCGTGATTTTATGGATTTGACTACTTTGCCTAAAAAAATAGTTATTATCGGATCCGGTTACATTAGTATGGAATTTGCAACAATTGCTAACGCAGCAGGTGCTGATATCACGGTGTTAATGCATGGTGAACGAGTATTACGACAATTTTATGCACCGTACGTTGATAAGGTTGTGACTGACTTAAAGCATCGTGGGGTTAAATTTATTTCAAATGCTGATGTTACAGCGTTTGAACAAGATGGTAAACAAATTCAAGTAAAATATAGTGATGATCAGTTGTTGACAGTTGATTGGGTGTTAGATGCTTCGGGTCGGATACCAAATGTTGACAATATTGGGTTAGAAAAAATCGGTTTGAAGTACAATGACTCAGGTGTTGTTGTAAATGATCATTTACAGACAAATATTGATAATATTTATGCATCAGGAGATGTCATTGATAAAACACAACCCAAATTGACCCCAACAGCAATCTTTGAATCAACGTATCTTTTCAAACAGTTTTCTGGTCAAACAACAGCACCAATTCAGTATCCTGTTGTGCCTTCAGTTGTCTTTACCTCACCAAGAATCGCACAGGCGGGCATGTTGGCGCAAGATGCGGAACACAATGGTTATACTGTGCAGCAAACAGATTTAACAAAAGATTGGTATCGTCAAGTAGACAATGAAGCAATCGCAGATAACACATTAATTTTTGATCAACAACATCATTTGATTGGTGTTACCGAAGTCAGTGAGCAAGCTGAAAATGTCGTTAATTCCTTGTTGCCAGCGATCGAATTTAAATTTGGATCGGCTGAAATTGAACGACTAATTCACTTATTCCCATCAATAGGTGCCGCAACATGGGCACAATTATGAAGATGGGTGGCTAATAAAAAGAATATTGTAGCTAGGATTTTTTAGAAATAGTTAGCAGTTTATTAGCGCGGCGTAGGCCGCGTTTTTTTATGTGATGAATTGAAATGCAAGTGGTAATTTTAGATCTACTTTTATTGGTGCTTTAATGATATGTTATTTGCCTTTGACGGCTATTTTTTAAACTAAGCTGTCCTAAATAAAATAACTATTGACAAATTTATTAACTTTATTTATACTAACAATATTAATATAAATAAAGTTAATAAAAAGGACAGCGATTATGAAAACAAAATATTTAACGACCTTATTTGTACTGGGTATCTTTATTTGCATGCTAGATACAACCATTATGAATGTGAGTTTACCAAATATTAGTGAGCATCTGCATGTTGGGCTTGATGAATTATCATGGGCATTGAATGTGTATCTCATTTTATTTGCGGCATTAACGATACCGTTAACCAGATTAGCAGAAGTACTTGGTAGTCATCGCTGGTTTTTAATTGGCGTGGCATTATTTGGTACTGGTTCAGTCATTTCGGCCTGTGCATTTGGCTTAAATATTTTACTTGTTGGTCGAGCAATACAGAGTATTGGTGCGGCACTGGTATTTCCGTTATCCATGACATTAGGGATTAGCCTAGTACCCGTTTCTCGCCGAACAGGGATGATTGCCATTTTGGGAATTACGCAAGGCATTTCGGCTGCCCTTGGCCCTACTGTTGGTGGTGTTGTGACACAATTTTTGGGTTGGCGCTGGATATTTTTGATCAATTTTCCTTTAACCGTGATTATGATTGTACTTGGTTTGGCTAATTTAAAAATTAAAAATGAGGTACAACATCGACAACCATTGGATGTACTGGGGGCAGTATTTAGTATTGTCTTTCTATCTACGTTATCGTTAGGCATGATGCAAGGACGTGTCTGGGGTTGGTATTCATGGCTAACCATATCGTGTTTTGCTATCAGCGTGATAACTTTTATCTGTTTCTTGGTAACTGAACGACGTAGCAGCAATCCAATGGTACCCTTAGAACTATTTAATAATCGTACATTTACAATTGCATCACTTATTATTGTGTTGAGTAATTTATTTTTAGCTGCGACTACTGTTATCCTGCCTAATTATTTTATAAATATTCAAGGATATGATGATTTGCGTGCCTCCTTGCTTATTGCACCTATATCATTTGCTATTTTCGTGGTATCACCAATATCCGGTTTTGCAAGAGATCACATTAGAAGTAGTTGGTTGCTCATGATGGGATTTGCATTTATGGCCGCTGGTTTTGCTTGGTTGGCATATGGTGCGTTAGCATATCAGTGGTCTGCTATGGTTGCAGGATTAATAGTTGGTATTGGATATGGCTTAATTACTGGCCCCATTCTTGTGATTGCAGCTGGTAGTTTTCAAGATAAATTGCTCACAGCCTCTCAAAGTGTAACTGGTGTCTTACGGCAAGTTGGGACAATGCTATCAGTGGCTATTTTTGTGACAGGGTTATATGTGAACTTAGATGTTGCTAGAAAACAATCAGCAGATTATGCATATCAAAAGATAGAGAAGACACAAATGCCAGAGCCACAGAAAAAAGTTGTCATACAAAAAATTGATAAGAATATGAATAAATCTCAGTTTGAACCAACAAATACGAAGCAATTGCCTGAAGCTTTAGCCAATAGTGTTTCAGATATTGAACAGCATGTGGTTGTTGGATTAAGACATGGTTTTGAAAAACTGTATATTTTCTCATTGCCATTTATCTTACTAGGTGTTGTTGTGAGTGCATTTTTGAAGGATAAAAAATTCTAATTGATGTATGTTATATTAACGTAGTGTATAATGTTAAGTAACATACAAATTGGAGGCCATCATTGTGACAATGAAAGGCAAAGAGATCATTTTAGGTATTTTACAAGATGGTCCGCATACTGGTTACGAAATCAATGACATTTTTCAAACGCGATTGAACCATTTTTTTGATGGTACCTTTGGGATGATTTATCCAACATTGAAGAAACTAGAAATTGAGGGATTAGTCAGTAAAGAGCAAGTTGCACAGACAGACAAACCAAATAAAAATGTTTATTCTATTACACCAGCGGGAGAAAAAGTTTTTTCAGTAGCACTTTTAAAACCAACTTCTGATGAAGTACTGAAATCTGATTTTCTAATGAGATTGTATTTTAGTGAACAGTTACCAGAAGAACAAGTGATAGCCTTTATTAAGGAAGAAATTGCTCGGAAGTCGGCTAAATTAGTTAATTTAAAAGAGCAATTAAATCAATGGGTGGGCAGTGGTATGACGACCACTCAAAAAATTGCGTTTAATTATGGGATTGCTTACTATAAGTCAACCTTGGCCGTGCTAAATGATACCTTAGCACAGTACAAAAATGGGACAGAATAGGTGTTTACGATGACAGAACAAGCATTGTATCATACTGAAGTTGAAAATACTGATGGTTTAATAGGGCATGTCAAGACAATTACTAGTCATGATCTCGATGTTGTGACTAGTGGGCCACTGAGTGACCAAGCAGGCACGAACCCAGAACAGTTATTAGCTGCATCTTTCTCAACTTGTTTAAATGCGACAATTGAAGCAGAAGAGAAGCGTCGTCAACTGACACATCAGAGCATTGTACGTGTCGCAATTGATATGATTCGAGATACGGAAGGATTTCAGTTTATCGTGCATGTTCAGGTAAAAATACCACATGTGAGTGCTCAAGAAGCAGAAGAAATTTTGTCAATTGCCGAGCGTCGTTGTCCTGTTTCAAAATTACTAATGGGTAACGATAATGTGAGTATTTCTTTAGTTGATAGTCTAAATTAAAGTACAATTCAGTTATTTTAGTAAATCAAAAAGCTGTTGGTTAACCACCAGCAGCTTTTTGATTAGGATGATGTTTCAATTGCTATTATCTTACTAATAGTTAGTTAAGGTTGCTTTAATCTTACATGTGTATAATTAAAAGGCGATACTAAACAATAACTATAGGAGGATGCGAGGTGAAATTTTCAAGAATAATTAAACTAGCACTATTATTAGGGATTGTGATTTACTTAGTTTATAATCCGAGTAAAATAACAGAAGGCCAAATTTGGCTCAATAATAAAATTCAGCAATGGCAGGTACTTTTAGATTCACCTGGTGAACCGAAAGATAGCACATCAAGTTATACTAGCTCAACAACCACAAGCCATGATGTGACACATTTAGACGGTGCTATATGGCCAAAAAAAACATTAAAAGTCTATTTTGATGTTTCTGAAAGTAGTATGCCGTTATACTCAGTAGCTTGGCATCAAGCTTTTGATAATTGGAATGCAGTAAAAGTGCTGACATTGGTGAAGGTTACTGAGAGAAATCAGGCTGATATTGTGTTAACAACTGAAAATCGTAGTGACACATCACAGGCTGGTGTGTCAGAAAATCAATTTTTAGTTAACCCAGTAACAGGAAAAAAAGTGATGACATCAGTTGTGACTAAATTAAATACATATTATCTAGATCGGTATTCGGAAACCAGAAAAGTTAACACGGCTGAACATGAATTAGGGCATGCCCTTGGATTAGATCATGTATCCGATCGCGTGTCTGTTATGCAAGCGCAAGGCTCTGAGTATGGCATCCAAAAAGTTGATATTGACCGACTTAAAGCACTCTATAATGATTAAAAAGGCAACTATATCATATAGCTGCCTTTTTGATTGTCATGATTTAATTATTTGTCATTTGGTCAAAATCATCGACCATATCCTTTGGTCCAACAACAGATAGAATGTCTTTATCATGGATACGATAACTGGCTTTAGGTGCAACAAGAACTTCACCTTCATGCCGAACGGCGATGACATTCAAGCCGAATTTTTTATGAATATTAAGTTCAGAAATTGTTTTACCAGCAAATTGTGGATTAACGACTTGCACTTCAGCCATAGAATACTCATCTGATAGTTCGATGAAATTCAACATATTTGGCGCCAAGAGTTTTCGTCCGACACGTTCACCCATTTCACGTTCGGGCTGCACGACTAAATCAGCACCGATTTTTGTGAGCACACGGAGATGTATTTTGTTTTCGGCTTTGGCAATCACATTTTTGGCACCAAGATCTTTAGCATTAATTGTCGCTAAAATGCTTGCTTGCATGTTGTGACCAATGGCAATTACCACATGGTCAAAGCTACCAATGTCTAGCTTTCTAAGGACATCATCTTCTTGGGCATCAGCAATAACAACCTGTGTCGCAATATCTCGGTAGTCATTGACATTTTCCTCATTTATATCAATACCTAGGACATCTTGTCCGTTAGCAACAAGAGTTTCTAGTAGGGCACCACCGAAACGGCCGAGTCCAATAATAGCATATGTCTGTTTCATGATAGTTTGATGTCACCTGGTCTTTTAATAACTCAGTGACATGTAGCTCCTTTCAAAATAGATTAGCCAATAATAACAGATTCTTCGGGATATTTATAGGGGGCATGGTCGCTGTGGACATTTAATACTGAAAACATAACAGTATAGATACCTACACGGCCAATAAACATAGTCAACATAATGACGATTTGCCCAAAAATATTTAAATGTGGTGTTAGCCCTAAAGTTAATCCTGCGGTAGCAAATGCGCTAACGACTTCAAATATAATATATTCGAGCCCAAATTTAGAATCCGTACCTTGCGTTAACATGAGTAAAAAGGACAGGATGCCAAGAAAAACTAATGAAACAAAAACAAGCAATAAGGAACGAGTGATGTTTTCTTGTGTGAGTCGACGATGGGCAAAAGTCACGTTAGTTTTGCCACGTAGCGCAGCTGTTGTTTTTAATAGTAGTACACCCAGTGTAGTTGTCTTGATCCCGCCCGCTGTTGAACCAGGTGTGCCACCGACATACATCAGCATAATTGTGAGCAGGATAGTAGCTGGAGCCATTTGGCTAAAACTAAATTGTGTAAAACCAGCTGTACGGTACGATATAGACATAAACAAAGTATTCGCAACACGATTTAATGGTGAAACATCAGAAGCAATAGCTAAATTTTTTTCAGTTAATTCAAAGAGCAACCAGCCACCCAAAATTAAACTACCAGTCATAACGAGTGCAAGTTTGGAGTGTAATGTGAGCCGACGAGTATGACGATAGACTAATAGATCTCGCCATACAAGGAAGCCAAGAGAGCCAGCAACCACCAAACCAGCAAGGATAAATAAAATCCAAGGTTGGTTAATATAGGCATTACTACCATGCGGTAAAATAGTAAATCCGGCATTTCCAAAGGCTGAAATAGCGTGAAAAACTGCATAAAATGCGCCACGTTTGATGCCAAATTCAGTTATAAAAAAGGGCGATAAGAGTAGTGCACCAACAATTTGAATAATAACGGATAATTTAATCACGTAACCAAATACGACACGAGTATCGTACAAACTCTCTAAACTATATACTTCTTGTACCATCATTTTGCTACGCAAATCCATTTGTCGTCGTGTTGCTGTGAAGAGTAAAACAGAAAACGACATGAAGCCCAGCGCGCCTATTTCAATTAAGATCATAATGACAATTTGACCAAATACAGTCCAATGGGTTGTTGTATCGACGACCGTTAACCCGGTGACTGAAGCTGCTGAAGTGGCAGTGAATAGTGCGTCCATGAAACTATGGCTAGCTGAGCCATTATAACTAAATGGCAACATAAGTAACAAGGCACCAAATGAAATGACAGTTAAAAATCCAAGCGTTAAGCGTTGGGGCATAGAAATACGCGACCAAAAGGTATGGCGCTGGGATTGATTATGAAATTTTTTCATCTCCGCTGGTGTAGGGAGTTCAATTTTCCGTGACATAGTGAGATTAGTATTACCTTCTAAATGTATGTAGATTACCTATTATAACGTTCTTTGTTACATTATACACTGTATAAAATTGAAGTGTATGAGGTAGTCATTCATATTGGCAGAGTATATTTTTTGCTGTTGAGACTGTCGTGATTTAATCTGAGAATTCAATTATAAAATCGCTTGTCACTCTGTTTTATTTGTATGCTCTATTAAGATAACATACTAACTATATAATTATACAAATTATGGATAAAATTTATATAGTACAGTATTAGATAGCCTCCAATTTACGAGATAATTTAAAGTAGTAGAATAACTGATGAGATTTTAGGAGATTATACATCTGGATTTTGCGAATCATGTTATAATATAATATAAAGGAAAATCCGCGAACAGCCTTGTCCGCGGATTTTTTTGAAATTCAAACGAAAGAAGCAAAGAACATATGACCGAATCAACACCAGTCATTGAGATGCGACATATCGTCAAGAAATTCGGCGATTTTGCAGCCAATGATGACATTAATTTGCAAGTCCAACAAGGTGAAATTCACGCGTTACTTGGTGAGAACGGTGCTGGAAAATCTACTTTGATGAATATTTTAACGGGGTTACTACAACCAACCTCAGGAGATATTTTGATTAATGGAAAAGCCGTACAAGTTGATTCACCATCTAAGTCAGACGCTTTGGGCATCGGCATGGTTCATCAACATTTTATGTTGATTGATGCTTTTACCGTAACAGAAAATATTATTTTAGGATCTGAAGTCACCAAAGGGTTGTCATTAGATACTAAGACAGCAGCATTAAAAATTCAGCAATTGTCTGAACGGTATGGCTTACAAGTTGACCCTTACGCTAAAATTTCAGATATTTCTGTTGGACAACAACAACGTGTCGAAATTTTAAAGACATTATATCGTGGTGCTGACATTTTGATTTTTGATGAGCCAACGGCTGTTTTGACACCACAAGAAATTGACGAATTAATTACTATTTTGCATAATTTGGCAAAAGAAGGTAAATCAATTGTTTTAATTACTCACAAATTGGATGAAATCCGAGCAGCAGCTGATACTGTTACAGTGATTCGCTCTGGAAAATCAATCGATACTTTCCCTGTTGCTGGGGTATCATCACAAGCACTTGCTGATTTAATGGTTGGTCGCGAGGTGAGCTTTAAAACAGAAAAAGCCGATGCTGTGACAGGTAATACAATACTCAACATTAAGAATCTTGAAGTTCAAGATTCACGAGGTATCGCTGCTGTCAAAGATTTCTCGCTAACAGTGAAAGCGGGTGAAATCGTTGGTATTGCCGGTATTGATGGTAATGGTCAAACACAGTTAATTCAAGGTATTACCGGACTAACAAAAATACAAGCCGGTTCAGTTGTGCTTCAAGGTAAGGATATTACCAATAAAAAGCCGCGACAAATCACAGAAGCAGGTGTTGGTCATATTCCGGAAGATCGTTTACGTTTTGGGATGGAAATTGACATGACCTTGTCTGAAAATTTGGCATTGCAAACATACTATAAATCACCTATTTCAAAAGGTGGGGTATTGCAACAAGCTGAAATGGATAAGCTGGCTAACAAGTTGGTTTCAGAATTCGACGTTCGTGCAGCAGGCATTGATGTGCTTGCTGGCTCGATGTCTGGTGGAAACCAGCAAAAAGCAGTTATTGCGCGTGAACTTAATCGTGATAATGAACTAGTCATTGCTGCCCAACCAACACGTGGTTTAGATGTTGGGGCCATTGAATATATTCATCATAGACTCATTAAACAGCGCGATGCGGGTAAGGCAGTGTTGGTAGTTAGTTTTGAACTTGATGAGATATTGAATTTATCTGATCGTATTGCAGTGATTAATGCCGGTCAAATTGTTGGTATTGTTAATGCTAAAGATACTAATAAACAAGAGTTAGGTTTGTTGATGACGGGGATGAGCTTAGCCGATGCTCGCGCAGCACTTAAAGAAGAGGTAGATGCGTAATGACTGTACAAAAAAACTCATTATCTATTGCGCTATTTTCAATCCTTTTTGGATTAATAGTGGGCGCTATTATCATGTTAGTATTTGGTTATAATCCAATTTCGGGTTATGTCGCATTAATCGGTTCGGCTTTTGGTTCTATGCAAAATATTGGTGGTGTCTTTACACAAATGACACCACTGATATTGACGGCGTTAGGCTTTACTATCGCGCAAACGGCAGGATTTTTCAACATTGGTTTATCTGGTCAAGCTTTGGCTGGTTGGGTTGGCTCGGTTTGGTATGCATTAAGTTTTCCAGACATGCCAGCTTATCTCATGATACCTAGTGTCTTGATTCTAGGTACGGCTTTAGGTGGTCTAGCAGGTGCTATTCCAGGTTGGTTACGCGCACAATTTGGTGCTAGTGAAGTGATTGTCACTATTATGATGAACTATATCTTATTATTCTTAGGTAATGATATTTTACAAAATACCATGTCGAAGACGATTAAGGAATCTGCTGAAACAA
>ERZ794962.129-NODE-129-length-11385-cov-6.748544_pt1 | contig 11385 bp, 11 predicted proteins | sample MGYA00375739_ERZ794962 | MGnify/ENA primary metagenome ERZ794962 (study PRJEB30138, sample SAMN05968710) | food fermentation metagenome | isolation source: fermented_meat | host: spontaneous_fermented_meat_time_7_first_replicate;spontan... | place: Italy...
TTTGATGATCAGAAGCAGCATCATATCAAACGTGTTGAAAAGGCAACTCAGCAAATGCAGGCGGCTGGTAAATCATTGGTTGTAGTGGCTGGGGCATTATTTATTCAGCAACCACAAGAGATGACATATTTGTATTCTGGCACTTATGAAGCATATAAAGACTATTATGGTCCTTATCAAATTCAGGATAAATTAATTCAAAGAGCAGTTGCTAATGGCATAAAAAAGTATAATTTTTACGGTATATCTGGTAGATTTGATGGATCAGATGGGGTGTTAGGCTTTAAAACAGCTTTTGATGGCGAAGCACGGCAACTAGTGGGTAGTTTTGTATTGCCTGTTCAACCAATTAAGTATAAAATTTATCGATTTTTGAAAAAAATAACAGGTAGACAATAATTTGTTGAGATGTGATAAATTTTTGTTAATATGTGGCGAACCACTCAATTTTTAATGGTATAATACTTATTATTGACTGGGGGAACTATGGATAATCAAAATTTTAGTCGCGCTGCGCGACGTGAACAAAATGATAGAAATAAAGAACCATCACGAGGTCCAAAACCACCGAAGCCACCACGTAAACGCAAGAAAATTTGGCGTTGGATACTGATGATTATTCTTATAATTTTTGTTGTTGGTGGCATTGTATTTGCAAGAGCGTTGCATAATATTCATAAATCAGTGGATAGCATGCAAAGAAGCGCAAATATTACTAAAGCACGTGATGTTAAACAAGTTATGAAAGATGGCAAGCCGTTTTCAGTTTTGGTTTTAGGGACGGATACTGGTGCATTGCAACGAGATCGCACTGGACTAACAGATTCGATGATGTTAGTCACTATTAACCCGAAAACTAAAACAACAACGATGATGTCCATACCACGCGATATCATGATGGCTATTTCTGGTGCAGAGAATACGTTTCCGCAAAAGTTAAATGCTGCTTTTCCGATTGCTGGTGTGGGATCAGCAATGATGACGCTGCAGAATTATCTTAATGTGCCAATTGATTTTTACGTTTTAGCTAATATGGGTGGATTAGAAAAAATGATAGATCAAGTAGGTGGGGTAAAAGTCGCATCACCATTGACTTTCACCTATACACCGGAAGCGGACACAACGCCGGAAACTTATAAATTTGTTAAGGGACAGGAACAATTTCAATATGCAAAAGATGGCAAAAATTTCAAATCCTTTGTAACTATGAATGGTAATGCAGCATTGTCATTTTCACGTATGCGATATGATGATCCACAGGGTGATTATGGTCGACAGTTACGTCAAAGATTAGTATTGAAAGCGATGCTAAAAAAGTCTGCTAGCCCTTCAACGTTGTTCAATTCAAAGTTTATGGCTTCTATCTCAAAAAACGTTGAGACAGATATGAACTATAATGAAATGTTGAATGCTGTAAAGAAGTATATGCCTGCCACAAAAAATCAAATTTCTGACTACTTACATGGTGTCGGTGATATGTATGATGGTGTCAGTTATCAAATGGTACCAGAGTCAGAAAAGCAGCGTGTAACAGATAAATTACGTCAGTCGTTATCCTTGCCTGAAAAAAAGACAGGCACACAATTTGGTAGTACAGTGCCACCGCTATCTTATGGCGTAGCCGAAACAAATTTGAATACAATTAATGAGACACTAGATTCACAAAAATAAGTTTTGATAGATTAAAAAATCGATTACAAGGTAATCGATTTTTTTACGTGATCTAGATAACATATTGACACAATTTAAATATTTTATAGATAAAATGGTATTATTGGAAGGGAAATGGTGCAATGATTATGCAATTAACAAACAACGATGTTCGCCAAAAAAAATATAACATTGGGATTGAAAATGAGAACAATGATTTTAGGACAACTGATCGTGAAAAACAAGTTGTCCTAACCTTATTAGGAATAGGAATACTGTCATTAGTGATTGCAACATTTTTTGATAGAAATGTTACGCAAGCAGTCATGAATCAAAATTCAATTTTTGGTAATATTTTTCAGAATTACGCTGATCAGGGTGCACAAGTTGTGACGTTTGTATCGGCAGAAGTTATTGCCTGGTATATTTGGCGTCGATTGAATGAGCATTTGATTAAATACATTATGACTGGGGGCATGCTGCTACTAGCATTAAACCAACTACTAGCATTGTTACAAGATGCGTTAAGTTATACATTTTCAATGTTAAATAATATAGCTCATGGTGTTCCCATGGGCGTAGCAAATAATACAGCAGCTGTTCAAAATTATCCGGAAATATTACGTTGGTCACTCGCAATTATCTCATGGCTTATTTTATCGTGGTTATTTGCTAATTGGTTAAATAAAAAATCAGATGTCGATCTGAAATATCTTATCATTGTTGCAGTAGTTGGTATTGCAGTAGTATTTATTGCGCAAACAATGGTAGGGGATATGAAGACCTTGTGGGGTCGGTTTAGACCTTATGAAATGACAACAGTTTCAGGGCAAACAATGAGCGAGTTTACACCTTGGTATCATATGAATGGTATAAATGGGCATAACTCTTTTCCTTCAGGCCATACGATGTCAGGTTGGTTATTCTTATATTTAGCTTTTTTTGTACCACGTGATAATATATCTATGCAACGAAAAATGGTCATTTTTGGATTAGCAATGGGTATTTTGACGGCTATGAGTCGTGTGAGAATAGGTGCACATTGGTTGAGTGACGTGACAGTGTCAAGTATACTAGTTGGTTTGTTAATATTTGCTGCTAGTAGGTTAATAGGTGCACATTTCGTAGAAGATCACGACATGTCATTATAAATATTGAAAAAGCGAGCGTACTCATTTTTCTGAGTACGCTCGTTTCATGTTTTGTGTAAAAGGAATCCCCTCGCGCCATAAGTAACCACGGTAATAACTTTCCATAGAAGTTATTTGTGTGAGTGAGGTAAGTGGCAGAACAAATTTTAACCATAACATATCAGTAGTAAAAAATGGGATAGCCATCATCGAAGCAGTAATGAGATAAATAATAATGCGACCCTTTAAGGGTAATTTACGGCCAAAAACAGCTTCATCGACATACTTAATATAGTAACGGTTATTGTGCAACCAAGTTTCCAAACGTGGTGAAGATTTGGACCATAAAATGGCAGTTAAAACATAAAAACCTGTGGTCGGTAAACCTGGGATCCAAATTGCAATGGTGCCAATTGCAAAGCTAATGATGCCGAGGCCAATATAAATTATTTTCATAATCATATTGTAACATGTTTAAATCCCCGTGTTGACGTCTTTTTTGATATACTAGTAAGTAATAAATAAGATCTAGGATGCCAATATGAGCTATTTAGCAATTGTCGATCTTGGGAGTAATTCAGCTCGTATGGTAGTTGAAGAACTACATGATGACGGCACATACACGGAATTAATCCGTGAAAAACAGGATACACGTATTGCGCAAAATATGGGACATGATCTCATTTTAAAAGAATTACCTATTGCTCGCACAATTTCGGCATTGAAATATTTTCAAACGAAGTATGCTAGCTTTAAACCAGAAGTGCGAGCAATTACAACGGCCGCGGTCAGAATGGCCGTGAATCAGGCCGAATTTTTGGCACGTGTAAAATTGGAAACGGGTATTGAATTTCAAGTGTTAACTGGCGAAGAGGAGGCGCATTATGATTATCTGGGCGTGATGTCTACCTTAACAGTTGATGAAGCTGTTATATTAGATACCGGAGGCGCATCAGTAGAAATAATTGCTGTGACAGATGGTAAAAATATAGCTGATGTGAGTTTGCCTTTTGGTGCAGTTTCTTTGTCGGAACAATTTAATTTAGCAAATGATATTAATCAGTCTGACATTCAATTAGCTTGTGATAGCATCTTAAAACAATATAAAACATTGCCGTGGTTATCTAACAATCAGCAGAAACCGGTAATTTTATTAGGCGGAGCCAATCGTTCGTTAGCCCGTATGGGGCGTATTGCCCTAGGTACTATGTCGGTGAATAATTTTCATGGATTTAGTATGACAGTTGAGCAAGTAACAACTATTTTTGAAGAAATTCGATACATGACAAGATCTCAACGGGAGCATATTGCGGGTCTGGAAGTCGCAAGGGCTGATATTATTGTTAGCGGTTTGTTACCATTATTGAATTTGATGTATACTATTAATGCACCAAGAGTGATTTTTTCAGAAAGTGGCGTACGTGAAGGCTTAATTGCCGAAACAATAAAAAATAATGGCTAAAAAATATTATGAATTGACGCCGAATGAACGTTTGGCTTTTTTGAATTTAAATGAGCATGTGAAAGCAGAGTTACAAGCTAATCAAAGTGACAATAACGCACAAATTGTTGAAAATTATATGAGTGATTTTCGTGTGCCTATGGGTTTGTTAAAAGATATTATCATTGATACACATCTAGTTAATGTACCTATGGCAATCGAAGAACCAAGTGTCATTGCAGCAGCAAATAATGGGGCTAAACTTTTAAATAGTGGTGGTGGTGTTGCTGTCAAGCTACCAGAACGTACGGCAATGATTGGGCAAATATTATTTTATGGTGTTAATTTTCATACACTTCATCAGTTTGTGACAACACATCAAGAAGAAATATTCGACATAGCTAAACGTGCGAAACCCTCTATTTATAAGCGTGGTGGTGGTTTAGTGACAGTTAACACACGCCAAATTTCTGATGATGAAATGAGTGTTGATTTCAAAATTGATACAAAAGATGCTATGGGTGCAAACATTGTTAATACAATACTAGAAGCAGAAGTCAGTTTGTTTTCAGAATTTGACAAACATATTCTAGGCGCAATTCTCACTAATTATGCGATGGCACAATTGGTAACAGTCAGCGGGAATGTTACTTTCGAAGCAATAGGTGGTCGAGACATAGCTGAAAAAATTGTGGCATTGAATCGATTTTCTAAGAATGATTCATATCGTGCGGTGACTGAGAATAAAGGATTATTTAACGGAATAGGTGCCGTTGTATTGGCAACTGGCAATGATTGGCGTGCTGTAGAGGCCAGTGGACATGCTTATGCTAGTCAAGATGGGCATTATCGATCACTAACACATTGGACAATTGTCGATGAACAATTACATGGTGAATTGACGCTGCCAATATCAGTGGGTACAGTCGGTGGCGTGATAACAGCCATGAATCAGGCAAAAAACGTACTTGACATTATTCATACAAAATCAGCAGATGAATTACGCGGTATTATTTTAGCCGTTGGGTTAGCACAGAATCTTGCGGCTTTAAAAGCCATTGCAGCCGGCGGTATACAACGAGGTCATATGCGAATGCAATATCGAGCACTGGCTGTACAGGTAGGTGCGTTGCCACAAGAAGTGCCAATACTAGTGTCAAAATTAACTTCGTTGCCACAAGTAGATGCAGCCAGAGCCACTGAAATATTAATGGAGATGAGAAGATGAGTCCTAAAATTGAAACATTATTAAATGCAGTGAATGAAATATATCCAGGGAAAGTCATGACACGTGTGTCCGGTGAAAAAACAGACGAGTTACATGTTGATCGTGTGAGCCAAGAAATATTAGGTGACAGATTATTAATAGAATTAGCAGAAGGCACACAATCTGATTTTTTATTTGGTAATGAGTTATTGAAAATGTTACTCACTTTAAATGGTGTGATACCGCAAATATTTTTTGCGCTAACTTTTAAAGATGACACACTTGATCAACAATTAATTCAAATTGCAACGCGTATGCACCGTACTGTTGTTCATACAATTACATATCGTGAACTTAAAAAGCAAGGCGTTTTAACTACTGAAACGGCAGTATCCTATTTAGCGGGCGTACAGTCAGAATTAACGGTTGAAAATGGCGAGTTAGACGATGAGAGCCTTTGGCGTTTATTGACGTTATTAGATGCGCTAGTATTTGCTGATGCGAGTGGGGCAGATTTCTCTGAACTAGCCGACATGTACCCCTTAGCTTACACAGCAGCAACAAAACTTGTGTCACCAATTCTAACAGCTGATCTCAAGCAATCTCGTCATATTCGTCGACAAATCACACAGCTGTTTGCTAGTGTTGATAACACATTGACGGAATGGGGGAAACCTACAGTTAATGCAAAAGAGTATGTGACAGTAACAAGCGTACTATCACAGCGCCAATTAGAGTTGCCAGTGAGTCAAGTATTTACAATTTTCCATTCTGAGATGACTGATTTTCAAACGAAAAAAACAGCTTATGTTGGTTTAAATCAAGTAGATTCTCAAAATAGTTTTGTGATTACAAAACCAGATAATCAAGATTCAGCAGATTTTTTTAAGGCACTTTATAAGATGAAAGTTGGTGATCTGTTTAAACAATTAGCATTGCCATATATTAATAGAAAATAGATTAGAAGGAAAATATGTTAGTCACACCAAAAATCCAAGAACGCTTTGATTCAGCAAAACAGATTGTTTTTATGACGGGTGCAGGTGTATCAACCGCCTCAGGTATTCCGGATTATCGATCTAAGAATGGTATTTATAATGGTGTCGACTTACGACCAGAATATTTATTATCTAAAACAGCTTTTCGTAACGAACCAGAAAAGCAGTATCAATTTATGATTGATAATATGTATTTTCCGATGGCAAAGCCTAATATCATTCATGATAAAATGGCTGAATTAACTCAGCATAACAAAGCTAAGATTATTACACAAAATGTGGATGACTTACATGTTAAAGCTAACAGCAAACCAGATAATTTAGTACGTTTTCATGGTTCTTTATATGATATCTATGCACCAATTGATGGTGAAAAAACGGATGTGATGGCATACTTAAAGTCAATGACACGTTTAGACGGTGCTGTCTTACGTCCAAACATAACTTTTTATGAAGAAATGCCATTTGATGTTGATAAATCCGTAATATGGGTTCAATCAGCAGATTTAATTGTTGTTGTCGGCACAAGTTTTCGTGTTTATCCATTTGCAGGACTATTAAATTATGCCAATACAAAGGCAACGATAATGTCAATTAATCTTGAGCACATAGAGACATCTTTTAATGTTGATCAAATTATTGGGGATGCGACAGATTTTTTCGATGAGTTAAAAATTTAACCAGCTTGCGCTGGTTTTTTTAATTTTAAAATTATGATGCACTTATTTTGATTGTGGGTTTTAAATGCAACGTTTTTGAATGCTAAAACATTAAGCAAAAACAGAAAATATTGCTTACGTGTAGCAATCAACAGTACTTGCATAAAAAAGTTCTGAGAGTATACATACTATGATATTGATCAAATGGAATTTGGATTAAATTGCTGAAAAGTGAGTAAAATAAAAACAAAAAAATCGTCAAATGTATGATGATTTTTTATTTATATTGATATATGAAACATATTTCATTTAAAAGTGGTATATTAAATATAGCTATAAAATATTGTGAGGAATATTATGACGCAAATGAAAATGAAACAAACACCATATATTATTGGTATCTCTTTAAACTTAATTTTTGTGCTGACGGAGTTGTTATTTTCGCAGTTGGCGCATTCGACAGCTTTATTTGCTGATGCATTTCATAATTTGAGTGATGTATTAGCACTTGTTATTGCTTGGTTAGCTGTTGTTGTATTTGGTCTAAAAGCCACCAAAAAACATACTTACGGTTGGCATAACTTATCAATACTAGCTAGCCTTTTTAACACATTTCTATTGATAGGCGCCGTGCTTATTATTTTTTATGAAGGTATTTCTGACTTGATTGATCCGCCAACAGTAGCTACAAATGGTAAGACTGTGATGATTGTTGCTGCTATTGGTATCGGAATTAATTTTTTTACTGCTATGCTTTTTAAAGCAAGTGGGGCACCAGATGAACATGGTCATCATCATGAACAAGATCTTAATTCTAAAACAGCATATATTCATTTATTAGCAGATGCAGGAGTGTCTGTTGGTGTTATTGCCGGTGGTCTATTAATTCAGCTCACTAAATGGCCAATGATTGATGCAATTATTTCCATGATTATTGGGGTTATTATTATCGTTACCTCTTGGTCAGTTATGGCATCGACATTTAATTTGGCAATTAATGGTGTACCAGACAAAGTTGATGCGGATGGTATTTTAGAGTATTTAAACACTAATAAAAATATTGTGCAATTGCATGATTTACATATTTGGCCACTGTCAACGACAGAAGCAGCTTTAACGGTTCATTTATCTGTTATAGAGGGTGTTGAGACACAAAAAATACTTGATGATGTATCACAAGTATTACGTCAAAATTTTAATATCAACCATGTTACCATTCAAATTGAAACGTCTATTTCCTCACAACCATGCAATTTAATTTAACGTGTAATGAAAATGTAATATTTTCATGAAAGGGCTTACAAACACTGATAAAACAATTTTTTTTGCCATTTAATAATAAAAAGAGCAATCATTATAATAAAATAACGATTGACTAACATATTTGTTGTTGACGAATTTTTTTAAAAGTGTAATATGTATTATGTATTAGGGCAGAGATAGCCGAGTTAGATACCTTTCATAAGCTTTCAACAACTAAGTTGAATGAAATTCTTTATGAAAATTATTTAGCACTTTAATACGTGTTTAGCTCACCGTTAAGTAGCTTAAAAGTGATATTTAAATGCGTATTTTAGTCAAAATTCGTTTGTTTTTGTCTTGAGGAGAAATCTAAAGGAGACTTAGAATGGATAATTCTAAAAAAACACAAGATCATCACATTGTTCAAGATGCGACTGATACTTTAAGCTTGAGCGATGTCAACGGCTCAATCGAAGCACCAAAGGATGGTTCCTTCTGGCGTAAATTGTTGGCCTTTTCAGGCCCTGGGGCTTTAGTTGCTGTCGGTTACATGGATCCAGGTAACTGGGTAACTTCTGTTGGTGGTGGTGCTCAGTATCATTATGTTTTGTTATCTGTTGTTTTGATTTCATCATTAATTGCAATGATGTTACAATACATGGCTGGAAAATTGGGTATTGTCAGACAAGAGGATTTAGCTCAAGCAACACGTGATCGTACTAATAAACCCGGTGGAATTACATTGTGGATTATGACTGAGTTAGCATTGATGGCAACAGATATTGCTGAAGTTATCGGTGGTGCAATTGCTTTGCATTTGTTATTTGGTTGGTCGATGATTGCCTCTGTTTTGACAACTGCGTTTGATGTTGTTTTGCTTTTGCTCTTAATGAAATTTGGTTTTCGTAAGATTGAAGCGATTGTCATGACATTAATCATTACGATTTTAGTTATTTTTGGCTATTTGGTTATCTTATCAAATCCTAATTTGGTTGATTTGTTTGGTGGTTATCTTCCTCAACTTCAGGCAGTTTCAACACATAGCCCAAAGGGTGTTGATTCACCAATGCTTATGACGCTTGGTATTATCGGTGCGACAGTTATGCCGCATAATTTGTATTTGCATTCATCAATTTCACAAACACGTAAGGTGGATCGGACAGATAAATCAGCGATAAAAGAAGCTGTGCGTTTTATGACTTGGGACTCAAATATTCAATTATCATTAGCTTTTGTTATTAACTCACTTTTGTTAATTCTTGGCGCAGCCTTGTTCTTTGGACATGCTGATCAGGTTGGGACCTTTGCTTCAATGTATAATGCTTTAGGTGATAATACAATTGCTGGAGCTGTTGCTTCGCCAGTTTTGTCAACATTATTTGCTGTTGCATTGTTAGCATCAGGTCAAAATTCAACGATTACAGGAACATTAACTGGTGAAATTATCATGGAAGGTTTCCTTCACATGCGTATTCCAATGTGGCTACGTCGTGTTGTGACACGTGGTTTGGCATTAATTCCGGTTATTGCTTTTACATTGATTTACGGTGGTGCGGAAGATAAATTGGACCAACTTCTGGTTTATTCGCAAGTGTTCTTATCAGTTGCCTTGCCATTTGCTATGGCACCATTGATTTTATTTACTTCATCAAAAAAGATTATGGGTGAATTTGCTAATCCAAAGTGGATGACAATACTTGGTTGGCTAGTATTCGTTGGATTAACTGGTTTAAATATTCAGTTAATTATCCAAATTCTGGGCCAAATGTTTGGTGCAAAGTAATACGATAAGGAGATTAATCATGAGTGAATTGAATTTAAACATTGAACCAATGCAATTTAAGAATATTGTTGTTGGTGTGGACGAATCGCAACAAGGATACTTTGCTTTGGCAAACGCGATACATCAAGCACATGAAGACGATGCAAAGCTAATCATTGCTTCTGTTTTGGAAATGGGAGATTTATCTACAATTGATGCCTTACATTTAGATGTTATTAAAGAAAAGCGTGCTGAAGTTGAAGCCAATCTGGCTAAATACAAGGCTTACGCAGAGTCAAAAGGTATTACAAATGTTACAACAATTTTTGCTGATGGTGCCAAGGCGGGTGAAGCATTATTACAAGAAGTTGTCCCAAAAGTTGATGCTGATTTAATCATTGTTGGCGCACATTCACGTGATGGTTTCTGGGATTCATTGGGATCACAAGCAGCATATATTGCACGTCATGCTAAGATTTCATCGATGGTTGCTCGTAGCAGTAAATAATATATTGGTAATTTATTAAAAGTCGTCTGTTGACGACTTTTTTATATGAAAACACGAAACCCTGATGGTTATATTGAACCATCAGGGTATTTTTAGTGAGAGTTTAGGAGGGAGTTTTAAAGATTTAAAAAGAGAAATGTTACCCATTGGGTTTCGTGTGCAGAACTGCTTCATCTGCAAATAAGAACCATAGATTAGTACCTGCCTTTCTAAAACTTGTCGTTGTTTGAGATGACTTGTTTTATTGTTGTCATTAATATAACTCTCAAAGATTAAATTAGTATAAAATATAACAAATAACGATTTGAAAATGGATACGCTATATTCAGTTCTCTAACTGTTATAATAGAGCTATGAAAAAAGAAATAATCATTGAATTAGAACAAATTTTTAAAGTGTTAGGGAATAAACAGCGTTTAATAATTCTCGAATTATTACGAGATCGCCCTTATACTGTATCGGAAATCATTTTGCGTTTAGGCATGGAACAATCTGCCGTTTCACATCAATTAAAAGTATTACGTGAGGCAAAACTTGTTCAGACGACCAGAAGAGGACGTGAAATTTTGTATTGTTTAAGTGACTCTCATATCTTGATATTATTAGATAACGCATTAAAGCATGTGGCACACGCTTTTCAACACGAAGACAATTAGAAAATAAAAAGGTTGACGCTGTTTCATATTTTTGGTATTCTTATGTAGTTGTTTAAAATAATAAAGCAACAGGTGATTATTTGCCGTTGTGGCGGAATTGGCAGACGCGCTGGACTCAAAATCCAGTGGTGG
>ERZ794962.130-NODE-130-length-11196-cov-13.305269_pt1 | contig 11196 bp, 14 predicted proteins | sample MGYA00375739_ERZ794962 | MGnify/ENA primary metagenome ERZ794962 (study PRJEB30138, sample SAMN05968710) | food fermentation metagenome | isolation source: fermented_meat | host: spontaneous_fermented_meat_time_7_first_replicate;spontan... | place: Italy...
TCCTTTATGATGTATTATATCGAACAGTTTGTCCGTAATTCCATCATAGGAGCCCAACCAGTCATAAAAAACATTGTGATAGATAGTAATAAAATAAAGACTGGCATTATTTTTTTCATAGTGATTGTTTTCTCCCTGATCATTGAATTTGATAAATTGGATAGCGATTGTAGAGCGGGTCGTTTAGATTGGCTGTGGCAACAATGGCTTGTAGTGTGAAGTCGCGTGGAATGCCCACTGTGACCATCCCATAGCCAAAGTCTTGGTGTGGTTTAAACTGATTATCGGCAATAAAAATGAAGCCGTCTTCGTCCAGTTTTTGATAGGAATCGTGCGCTAGTGTTTGCGTAGTTGTTTGACTCAAAAACGTTTTGAGCTTATTTTTCGTATTCAGTTGTTCATTCGGTTGATGCGCAATGACGAAAAAGGTTTTATGCCGGTAAGACAGCCAATAGGCTTGGACATCTTTTTTGTCGTAAGTCTGTTGGTTTTGTGGACGCACCGTTTTTTTCTGCGAACTATGCTGAGGCGTCGTTGTTTTTGCAGGATGGTTCTGACAGGCTGTTAGTCCCAATAATGCAACGGTCAGCGTCAATGTTAGCCAGAGATGCCTGATTTTCATAAGATCAGTCCTTCACAGTTTAGTTTACCCCGATAATTATAACAGTTACGCCTACTTTGACTAGTCTTAAATATTAAGTTTTATCGAAAAACGATAAAAATTAATTGTTTTTCAATAAAAAACGATTATAATAAAACTATTCTTAAAAACGAGGTATCAGATGAATGTTAAAAAAATGGCTACTTAGAATGGCATTACTCGGAATTGCGGCGGTATTTGGTCTGTTAAGTTTGTTAGTGACGATCCAAATTGTGACCACGAAACACTTAGAATACCCAGCGACAATCTGGATGTTGGCGATTGCTGCGTATGGTGTGACGGCTAGTATTTGGTTTGCATTAATCAAGTTGGCGCAGATTCTCCGCTTAATTGAGCACCATCAAGTTTTTCTCCCTCAGACGCTACGATATGTATCAGCAATTAGAAAAGCGATTTTGGTTGCGAGTTTGACGGCCCTTTTTGCCCTACCCTTTTTCTACCGGATTACGCAACTCGAAGATGCGCCGGGGTTAATGTTGCTTGGGTTGGGCCTGGTCTTCATTCCATTTGCAATCCTCATTTTGATGCAAATTGTTGAAGATCTTTTTAAAAGTGCAATCGCCCTTCAATCTGAAGTCGATTTAACGGTCTAAGGAGGAACTCAATGGCCATTCGTGTGAATTTAGACGTAATTCTCGCTCAACGGAAAATGAGTGTCACGGCGCTTGCTGAACAGGTCAATATTACGATTGCGAACCTTTCGAATTTAAAAACCGGTAAAGCCAAAGCAATTCGCTTTTCGACGCTCGAGAAGTTATGTCGCGTATTAGACTGCCAACCTGGTGATATTTTAGAATATAGCGATGATTAATCCTGCGGCCCCCTTTTATCGGGGACCGCTTTTTTAATGCTTCAGTACACTGGTTGATGCGATATGTAGTATAATAAATCCGTAGTGATTATGAAAGGGGTTTTATGCTGATGTATTACGTTGTGATGAAGTCAAATGATATTCGCCGAAACTTGGCAACCGAACAATATTTAATGAATCAAAAAAATTTCGATGAGCCACTCTTACTATTCTACATTGAGAAACCATGCATTATCGTGGGCCGCAACCAAAATACGTATGAAGAAATCAATCAAAAATACGTGGAAGACCATGATATTACGGTCACACGCCGGTTGTCTGGTGGCGGTGGGATTTATCAAGATCTCGGTAACCTTTGTTTCAGTTTCGTGGTGGACGCAGATTCTGAACAATTCGGTGATTTCAAATCCTTCACGCAACCAATCGTCGATGCACTTCATCAAATGGGCGCCACAACGGCTGAAGTTTCTGGTCGTAATGATATGTTAGTGGACGGTAAAAAGTTCTCTGGGAACGCGATGTACACCAAGAATGGTAAAACCTTCTCCCACGGCACCCTTTCATGGGATGTTGATTTAGATGTTTTGACCCAAGCATTGAACGCCCCTGCAGATAAGATTGCGTCAAAAGGGATTAAATCGATTCGACAACGCGTCACAAACCTAAAAGGGCACGTTGATCCTGAATACCAAAATATGTCGACAGAAGAGTTCAGAGACGTCTTATTACTGAACTTGATGCACGCCGATCAACTAGCTGATGTTGCCGACCGCGAATATCAATTAACGGCCGCAGACGAACAAGCCATCGATAAGATTTTTGACGATCTCTATAGCAATTGGGACTGGGTCTATGGCAAGTCACCTAAATCAACGATTCAAAAACGCAAACACTTCGATTTCGGGACGATTGATGCGCGCTTGTTAATCGAAAATGGGAAGATTGCCAACGTCAAGTTCTACGGCGACTTCTTCGGTTCCGGTGATGCTAATGAATTGGCTGAAAAATTAGTCGGGACGGTTTATGACCGTGAACACTTAGCAAGCACTCTCGAACCAATCGACACCACGCCCTACTTCACAGGGATTCCAAAAACAGAATTAGTTGAATTATTAGCACAATAAAAAAGAGTGTGTGGCGGAACCCGGTGATCCCCTGAGGGTTAACCGCAAGGATACGGGTTACAGAACACGTTTAGACTATAAAAGTTCGGCTATCAAAAAAGAGCTGAGATAAAATTTACTTTTGTCTCAGCTCTTTTTTGATTTTATGCGATGATTTCAGTATGATTACTTATAAGTAATTAGAAATGTCGGCGATTAAACCGCCAATTGCCGAGCCAGAGGAATAACACAGCATAACCAAGTGTGCCAAGCAATAATTGGCCATTGGTGAGTTGTGTCAACTTGTGGTAAACAGGATAATTTGCGTATTGGAATGTCAGATTTAACATGTTGAATGGATTCCACCTAAGCCAACTGCCAAATTGTGGGTGTTCATGGAGTAACATACTTGAGAGCGCTTGGCCCATGAATACGATTATAATACTCGTCGTGACGACCACCGCATTATTTGTCAGCAAACAAGTCAGTAAGAATAAGCAGCCAATCAATATGAGCGACATCTCGAGATCAATCGTGGCGGTCATGATGGTGTTCATGAGTAAACTTTGGTGGTACTGATAAGGTATTAGCCAATTTGCGTGCCCACCAATCGCAAGTGTGTTAAACAAGATTGTGAGCCCCAATGCGAATAGATGCAATGTAATATTGTAGCCAAAGAGAACAACGAATTTAGCTAAATAAATGGTCCGGCGATTTGGTGCTTTGTAAAGTAGCGTTAAGCTGGTATTATGCTGAAATTCCATTGAGAAAAACGTCGCCCCAACGATAATCAACACGAGTAAAATCCATTGGCTTGAACCAAAATTGGCCATTACCAACCAATTAGGGTCGTTGAAGGTTAAAGGCATTAGGAGCATTAAACCTACGATAATCCCAGGTGCGAACCACGTTAATTTTTGATGCAACAGTTTGTAATATTCTTGAGATAGTGCCGCTTGCATATGAATCGCCCCTTTCTAAACTCGTTTGTGTTTGAAGCGCCAATAACCAATCGCTAGGAAAAAGCCACTATAACCGATCGCCCCCACGAGTAGCTGCACATTACTTAAGTGAGTGTCTTTTTGATAGCTTGAATCTGGTAGTTGCGCCATCAAGTTAAGCATGTTCAATGGTTGCCACTTCAGAATAGCCGTCAACATCGGATTAGCGTCGATTGTAAGGCTGGCAATTCCCTGCCCAGTAAGAACTAAAATCAATCCAAGGCCAATTACCACTGTATTGATTGGAAAGAGACACGCCAGCCATAAAATAATCGTTAGAAGCAAGATTGCGACCAAGAATGTCCCGGCCATTCCGACAAGCAAGTGACTGAACAATTGTCCGTCCTGCCAACTCAGTTGTGGTGCGAACACAATTTTTAAAAGACCGGTGAATAATAAGCTAAGGAGGACTAGTACACCAGTGTAGAGACTGAGAATCAGCAACTTAGCGAGATAAATTGACCACCGATAAGTGTGGCGATACAAAAGCGTTCGGATTGTGGTGTGTTGGTCTTCCATGATGAAAAAATTGGCACCGATAATGACGATGATCATCAACAACCACTGTGGTGTCCCAAAGCCCATCACGACTGCGGATTGAGTAACCGGTGCTGAAAGCGCCATGATCAGCATTAAACCTAAGAGCACAAGCAGGCCTAACAATGGCCCCGGTTGGTGGCGAAATTTATACCATTCTTGGCTTAAGCTAGTTTGCATGTTCATCGCCGTCCTTTTCGTGGAGTAATTGGACAATCCGTTGTTCGAAGCTAACTTGTTCTGGAATCAACGCCTTGAATTGAATTTGCTGGTTGAAGCACAAGGTTTGCACCATGTAGAGCGCGGCTTGAGCGATGTTTAGATAACCGGCATCTTGCTCAAACGGAATTTGCTGGTCAGTTAATAAAGCCTGGGTTTGCACCATATCAGTCGTTTGGAGGCGATAACGTTGTGCGGTTACTTGATTAAACGTTGCGATTGGTTGGTTCAGACGCACTTGACCGTTATTAATGATGATCACATCGGTGACGACTTTTTCGAGTTCACTGAGAATATGACTCGCAACTAAAAAGGCTGTCCCCTGTTGCGCGTATTGTTGAATGATTTGCCGAACCAAAATGGTTACATCGATGTCTAATCCATTTCATTGGTTCATCTAAGATAACTAATTGGGGGTGATTTAATAAAGCAAGCGCAATTCCGAGCTTTTGTTTCATCCCGAGTGAATAGCCTTTAGCTTTGCGGTTGATATAAGGTGTCATTTTGAGTTGGGTGACAATCGCTTGCAGGTTCGCTTCATCTTGGGTATATAACGCGAGATTTTGATAGCCCGTTAGAAACGGATAAAGTGCGGGATGTTCGATTAACGCCCCGACAGACTTTAAACCTGCATGATTGGTTTCGGTCACAGATTGATTATCAATCGTGACTGCCCCGGAAAACGGAATCAGACCCAGAATTGTTTTCATAATGGTTGTTTTACCAGCACCATTTGGGCCGATTAAGCCGACGATGGCCCCGGGTTGCACGTCGAATGAAACAGCATTAATAATTTGGCGATGTCTAATCCAAATATCGATATTCGTCATTTTAAGCATCAGTTTCCTCCTAATTTTTGGACAAAAAAAGCCCCTAGTAATACACATCAAAAATGATTAATGATTACTAAGGGCAATTCAATAAAGTTTAAACCATGGCGCGCTTAGAATTGTGCGTTGCAAAATAGATGCAGCCAACTACAATGATATAAGTATTCACAACCTCACTACTAACTTTTAATAAATGCCGTATGTGAGCCACTTCTTTCTATCGTGCGAATTTTCTCAATCTAAATGTGATGCGTCTTGTTTGCATGAAGTGTTGGCAAATGCCAGCGATGATGAGCGGTGCAACAATACTGGTCAAGGTGCTAATCCAGAAAGTTGGCTGATCGAAGGCAATTTTAATGGCTGATATGACATTCACTTGTTCAAAATTAACGAAGAAATAATCGGTCCAATCTGGAATCATCCGCGTAATGATTGGTGTGATATAACGTTCATAAATCGTGGAGATAATTAACCATGCTGCAAATAGGAAAACCCAAGCTTTATGTTCAAATAAAGTAATGAAACTACTGATCGCTAAGCCCTGGGCCATGAACGTCCATACGACGAGAATTAACGCCACGATAATGTGGGGGTCTAACAGGTTAGCTTTAATACCCGCGAATGTTTGGTTATGAATCGCGATTGGATATAAGATTGCAAAGGTGACCAATTGACTGCTGAATAAACTGATTAATTGTGTTAGGAAGCTAATCTTTCTCGGAATCCCATTCAAAATGGCAAAATTAAAAGTTTTTCGAGTGGTTGTAAAGGCCTGAACGACCAATGTGATTTGGCTCAGGAATAAGAAACCCGTCACAATTGTAAGGCCAAAGTTGCCAAAGTCAATGCCTTTTTTTATGAAGATAATGGCAACGACAACCATCCCGCCGAAAAATCCGAAGGCACCCCCCGCCAGTGTTTTCCAAATGGCGGTCAGGCGGTACCGCATCATTGCATTAAACATGTGCTTCACTTCCTTTGTTCGTTAATTTAATGAAAGTTTCTTGTAGATCGATATGGTCAATCGTTAGACGATCTGGAATAACCCGTTCTTCTGGTAAGACGTCATAAAGATAAACCGTGTATAAGGTCCCCATTTGCTGGGAATCTAAGACGTTTAAGTCGGTACAGTACTCGCGAACAAGTTCTTCCGGGCCACTGACACGGTAACTCTTGGCGAGGACGGTTTCCAAATCATCATTGACAATTAATTGAGCGTCGTTCAAGACCAAGACGTGTTCGACTAAGGTCGCGATTTCTTCGATGATATGGGTCGCAACGACAAATGTCCGTGGCCGACTTTCATAGGCCTGTAAAATGTAGCGGTATAAGAGGCTGCGGTAGTTAGCATCTAAGCCTAAGACTGGTTCATCGAGGAAAACATATTCCGCCGGCACACAAAGCGCAACAATTGTTTTAAAAATCGTGCGGTACCCAGTTGAAAGCTGATTGAGTTTCTTTTTTGGATTCAAATCAAATGCAGTCAGCATTTCTTTGGCGAGTGCATGATCAAATGAACCTTGCAGTAAGGCGGTATTTTTAATAATGGTCCGCAATTTGTCATCTTTATTAAAGAGATTGATTTCCGACATCAAGTAAATCGTTTGTAACGGATGATCGCGACCGGTTAAGACCGTATCGCCCCATTTAATCTCACCTAGGGATGCAGTTTGATGATTGGCTAGAATACTTAATAAGGTACTCTTACCCACCCCATTGCGGCCGAGTAAGCCGTAAATTGTATTGGGTTTAAGTGTTAAGTTGATGTCGTCGAGGACGACCTGTTTCCCAAATTGTTTAATCAGTTGTGTGGTTTGTAAATTAGGCATGGTCATAACCCCTTTCAATCAGTGCAATTAGGTCGTCTTTGGTTAGGTTTAATTGTTGTGCTTCAGTGATAAATTGGGCAACATAGTGTTCAAAAAATTCAGATTGCCGTTTTTCAGTGATCTGTGCGGGTGCGCTTGATGTGACGAACATGCCGAGTCCCCTTTTCTTTTCGATTAAGCCGCTGGTAACGAGTTGATTCATCCCTTTGAGTACAGTGGCTGGATTGATATTGAATTGTCTGGAAATTTCAGTTGTCGATGGGACTTGACTACCAGGTGGAAAGACCCCAGTAAAAATACCCTCTTCAATTTGTTCGGCAATCTGCCGGTAGAGTGGTGCATCATTATTAAATTCAAAAAGCATCCGGAACACCTCCGTTTCGTTAATTGGTTAGTTACTTATGTAGTTAACTATAATACGTAGGCTGCGAAATGTAAACCGCTCCTCAAAAACATTTGATTATTCGTTCATATTCACCTATTATGTACTTATAATCAAATGTTTTCAGAGAGGATGAGAACGATGCAGACAGCCTATTGTTTCATTGATTTAGCGGATAGCCGCACCCGTTTTACGGAACAAGCACAGACACTCCAGTTATTGCAACACTTCGCCGACACGTTGAATCACCATTTTCCAGCGTTATTAACACCATTTGCAATTAAGGATGGTGATGGTCTATTGGGCGGTTTTTCAGCGGATGACCAGGCACAGATTGTTGATGTCTATCCCTTTTGTAATGCCTATTTAAAGAGTGACGCTTTTCAAACTTTCTGGCAGACACATTTTGCGGGGCTGGCGGAGCCCACTTTTTATTTTGGGGTTGGCTTAGGAACGATGACTACGCCGAGTCCAAGTGACTATCAGGATATCAATCGGGTCAACGGGACAGCAATTGTGAACGCCCTCGCCGCAGCAGATCAAGCCAAACTGTTGCGTCAAGGTGCTGAATTAGCACAAGGTTATCCCTTTATGACGACGGCCTTTCAATTTCAATTAGTGGCAGATCAACCAGCCGCAAATGGGATTAATGCCCTCTTTTATTTAATTTATGAGCAACTCTTGAATACGCAGTTGCGCAAGGACGCTTTTGCTGAAATCGTGCTTCAACCAACATTGAAACGCTATGAATTAGCGGAATTGTTGTGGACCAAATACGGCGTTGCTTCCTATGAACTAGACTACAGTGATCAAAAAGGGCGTGCATTAGCCTCTAGTAAAGTCAGTCGCTTACTGAATCAGATTCAGTATCCCTTGATTGAACAGACCCTGGCAACGTTGCGCGCGCAACTGATGACCTTTAAGGAGGCAGTCGAATGAACCTCTTTGCGCTTTTCTTGCTTAGTCATATTGGCTGCGACTTTGTCTTTCAATCTGATCAGATGGCTCAATGCAAACGATCAACGAAACTCGGTGTGAAATGGTGGCCATTATGCAAGCACGCACTGACACAAGTCCCGTTAGTGCTTATTTTATGGGGTGGCGGTTGGTTAATGGCACCACCTACTTGGCCACATTGGCAACCGTTACTAATCGGCTTAGTCATCATTGTGATGAGTCATTGGCTCATTGATCTATTTAAACAGAATAGCCAGCCACTTTTAAAAGCACAGCTACATTTAACCAGCAATCGCGTATCAGTGATGAGTTATACCATCGATCAAGCACTCCATTTAATAGTGATCGGTCTTGTGAGCATGTTCCTCGGCCAGCAATGGGCGTTTAACCATGTGAACCGATTGTTATTGGCTGCCAGTATTGTTTTGAGCACGTTATTATTTGCCGATTATTTCATTAGCTTCTATTTAAAAGGACTGGATTTAAACATGGATCACCTGCCAGATGGTGCAAAACTGGGTCGGCATATTGGTCATTTAGAACGGTTTGCCATCTTAATCTTGTTTTACACGCACAATGTTGCGAGTATTGCTGTGATTGTGGCGATTAAGGCGCTGACCCGCTTTAAAGCCATTGAATCCAACGAACACCACTTCGCCGAATATTACCTCATTGGGAGTTTGCTCAGTCTGATCTTCGGCTGTCTTGGCGGTTATCTATTAAGTCTTATTGCGCATTAAAAAAGTGCCACAGAATCAGGATTTTTCCTGTTCTGCGGCACTTTTTATATTATTCAGCGATGATTAATAATGATTTAATCGCTTTGCGTTGATCCATTGCTTCATAAGCGGCTTGAATATCATCTAAGGTAAAGCGTTGTGTAAAGACTTTACCAGGATTAATGGCACCCTTTAAAACAGCATCCAATAAACGAGCGCGATCATGAGTCGTTACGGCAGCAATTCCCCCACGCAAACCGATGTTCTTCCGGAATAAGGCATTGGTGTTCATCTCTGCTTTTTGGGGAATGCCGACACGACCAATGACAGCCCCTGCGCCAGCAACGGCGACGGCAGTGGCGATGGATTGTTCGGTCCCGACACATTCTAAGACGGCGTTGGCCCCAGCGTTGTCGGTTAACGCCATCACTTTTGCGACCCCTTCGTCACCGCGTTCAGCAACAATGTCTGTTGCGCCGAATTCAAGGGCTAATTTTTGCCGGTCCGCATGACGACTCATCGCGATAATCCGTTTCGCACCGAGTAATTTGGCGCCAATCACACCACATAAACCAACGGCGCCATCACCCATGACAACGACTGTGTCACCGGGTTTCACTTCAGCGGACACGGCAGCGTGATAGCCGGTTGCCATGACGTCTGAAAGCGTCAATAGATTATTCAGCATTTCATCAGAGTAATCGCTTGGTTGGCCAGGAACTTTAACGAGGCCCCAGTTTGCATTGTGATAACGGAGATATTCGGCTTGGTAGCCACCAGGATTATTCTCGCGGTTGGTACAATCGCCATCAAAACCGTTTAAACAAGCGGCACAGTGGCCACAACCATGGGTAAATGGCACGATCACAAAATCACCGACACTAACATTTTGTACGTCAGTCCCAACAGCATCAACGATGCCAATTGCTTCGTGACCGGTGAAACCGCCTACTTCTCGTTTTGAAATCCCACGATACCACCATAAATCAGAACCACAGACGCACGCGCGGATAATGCGCACGACCGCATCGGTTGGTTTTTCAATCGTTGGTTTTGGTGCTTCGGTAATGGTCATTTGACCAGGACCCATAAAAGTAGCTGTTTTCATAACTATAATCTCCTATCTCTTCCTATTATATTGTCTTTACTATACACCTTAGACCTCACTTTAATGCAAGCTTTTTTTAAAGTCCAATCGCCAGTTGTTGTTTCTTGCTTAACACTTCGTCTTGGGTAATCCCAATATAATGGAGCGTCGTTTCTTGCGTTGAATGACCAAAATCAATCATCAATGACCGCACGTCCCCGAATTGTTTGTAGAACCAGTAGCCGTAAGTTTTGCGCATCGTATGGGTGCCAATATCATTACGCCCAAGTTTCTTACCTGCTTCAGTCAACATGCGGTAAACACCGTTGACGGTGATGTGGTTATCGCCGACGCGGCTAGGAAACAACCAATCATTGCCTAGCAATTCATTATTTTGAATATAGGGACTGATGTATGGGCGTAAACTCGCCAAACTAATTTGGCGCCACTTACCCGTTTTTTGTTCAACAATCACGGGATTGTCTTCGATCACATCTTTGACTTTTAACTGCACAATATCAGAACAGCGTAAGCCAGTATTAATGCCGAGTAAAAATAATAAATAATTGCGACTACCCATTTGTGAATGGCGCAAGATGACTTTCATGTCTTCAATCTCATCTTTTGTCCGTAAAGGTTGAACATTTAATTTTTTGCCTTTTTTAGTGCGCGATTTCCGCATGTTTTTTCCGCCTTTTTGACCGCATTCTTTTTCTCTATATCATTATAAACCATGCGGTGGTATTTTGCACCTTTGATTATCGTTGATTTAAAGGGATTCCGAGCGCATTCTTTCTACCAAAAGAATGCGCTCAAACACATTAAAGGCTATTGATGGCTAAATCACGGTCTAATCACGTTTATAAACGATCAATCACCAGAGGCGCATTTTAAGGACGTTTCAGATTAGTGAGTGGACAAGTGGTCGCGAAACTTGCTTAAAATGCGAATTCAAAAAGGCCCCTTAAAGTCACAAAAAAAACAGCGTTAAGACAAAAAGTCCTAATGAAGTGAACCCCCGATATTGGACCAAAATCCAATATCGGGGGTTTTTATATTG